>Ga0182017_10000031_pt1 | contig 95196 bp, 75 predicted proteins | sample 712E3DmetaG_FD_120492 | JGI IMG/M metagenome (GOLD analysis project Ga0182017, IMG submission 120492) | Permafrost microbial communities from Stordalen Mire, Sweden - 712E3D metaG | ecosystem: Environmental > Terrestrial > Soil > Wetlands > Permafrost | place: Sweden: Stordalen | collected... | reverse complement strand
GAATGCGAGCCACGCGATCATCTGCTGGTAGTGGGCAATCGCTCGATCCTGAAGTTGAATGAAGGCTGCGGCTCGGTCTGGCAGTTTCATCGAAACCCATCGGCGAAAGACACGAGCCTTGGTGCCACTCAGCAGCTCGGAGGTCTGACGACAGGTTTCAAGAGTGGCTTGCCATTCTTCGCGATCTCCGGCCAGCTTCACCTCGTCGACCGAGGTTTCGAGCGGCGGCTGGTCAAGCTCAACCGAAAGCGAGGCGCGCGTGGTGCGTTCCAAATTGTCGACGAACGCCAACAGCGCCTGGCTATCGGGCGATTCGGCTGGGTCCAGCGGTCCCAGCACGGACATCGGCCCGTAGAGGGTCGCAATGTCGATACGGGGAAGCGAATTGGCTGTCGCGGCCGAGGACACAGTCATATCCTACCCGAGGAATCGTATCGACGCACGTAGCCCAGTTCACACCAATACGCCAGAACGCTTCGGGGCCCGCCATCTTCTTCGATCCGGCCGGTCTGGGGTTGTCGCCCAGGGCGGTGAGCCGGTTAATGATCCGATTCTGCGCAGTCCTGTCGAGCCCCGCGATCTGCTTCCCCGCCGGCTTGGATACCTCGACGCGACAGCGGGCTGTCACAGGCCGAGTTGCTTCTTGAGCTTGGCCAGCGGGATCGGTTTCTCGCCCTTGGCTTTCATGTCGGCCAATACCTTGCGCGCGTCGTCGGCATCGATCCGGTCTTCCATGGCTTCAAGCAAGTCCAGGTCCTCCGCCGGCACGATGGCTGCCAGGGTGTGGCCGTAGCGGGTCAAGGCCACACGTTCCTTGCCGTAGGACGCACGGTTGACCACGTCGGAGAATCGCTTGCGCGCTGCGGCCGTGGAAACCTTCGTCATGCCTATCTTGTACACCATTAACCGGATGTGGTCGATGCCTTCGAGTGCAGCGGGACCACGTTCTCCGCCTCGGCAGTGCTCTGTTGTAGATCCTACTCTCGTTTTTGCAGCCAATACGCCGGCAACCCAATCGCCAGTGTGGCCAGACCCACCAGGCTCTCGCGCGGCCGCTCGGCCACGGTGAAGGCTGTGGACCCGAGCACGAAAACCAGGAACAGGGCCGGCACCCATGGCCAGCCCGGAACCCGCAAGACCGGGCCTTGCTTGTGTCGCTGCCAAACCAGGCCCACCACAGTGGCGGCGAAGACCAGACCCAGGGTGAAGCCGACGTAGGTCAGCAAGCTGGCAAAGGTCGCCGTCCACAGAGCCGCGATGCCGATCAGAGTTTGCGCCAGGAGCGCGACACGCGGGGGCTGGCCCGGCCGCACCGCCAGCGCCCGCGGCAGAAAGCCGTCGGCCGCCATGCGCGCAGCGATCTGAGGCCCCGCCATCACCAGCGACGAGATGCAGATCGCGATCACGAAGGCAATCAAGCCTGAGACCAGCCTGGCCAGGCGCGGTCCGCCCAGCACCAGGGCAGCGATGCGGCCCACGTCGATCTTGCCCGCGAGCAAAGACGCCGGCGTCCCCAGCACGAAAACGGCGTTCAACCCGAGGTAGAGCGCGGTCACGATGGCGGTTCCCAGGATCAGGGCCCGGGGCAGGTTCTTCTTTGGCTCCGCCACCTCGCCGCCCACGTATACAGCCGCATTCCAGCCTTGGTAGCTGTACGACACAATCACCAGTGCCACTCCCATGCCCGCCATTCGGCCAGGGGCTGCCACATTGTAAATCCCTTCGTGGGCCAACTGCCCCATCCCGAACCCGGTGAACAGGGTGATCACGACCAGCTCGACGCCCACGGCGATCGCTTGCGCCCGTGCCCCGGCGGTCAGCGACACCGCGTGCGTGGCGGCTGCGACCAAGATGATCACGGTTCCCGTCAGACGGGGCGAGGCCAAAGCTGCGCCTCCCAGGGCTGACATGTACTGCCCGAACGCATAGGCCAGCACGCCCAGCGGAACCGCAAATCCCACCACCAGCGAGATCCAGCCTGCCAAGTAGCCGAGCGCCGGATGCAGGGTGCGCGACAGAAAGACGTATTCGCCCCCCGATTCGGGAATGTGCCGGGCGAGAGCGCCGTAGCACAAAGCCCCGAGCAAGGCGACCAGCCCGCCGAGCACCCAAGCCAGCAGCACCAGCCACGCCGAACCCAGATCGGCTAGCAGAAGACCGCTGGTGGTGAACACACCCGTGCCCACCATGTTCGCCACGACCAAAGCTGTCGCACTGCCCAGCCCAAGACGTCTCTCGATATCCATAGAAGGCCTACTTCACCATACCAGCGTCCCCGCCGTCGACCTTCGTGACTTCCAGCCCCGTGAACTCCGCGCTCTCTCCCCAGCGAGATCTGTCCTTGCCCGCCCGGCTACCACCACCTCGCTAGATCCGCCTTCGAGAGCCGGCCGACAAGCCGACCCGATGACGAAGGCCCTTCGGGCACTCGGACCCACCCACCCTGCACCTGCCCCCGCGGCTTCGCCGCGCCTTCGCCGGCGCGAGCACCGGAGCGGAGCATACATCGGTATGTGAGCACCGGAGCGCAGCGACGGCACAGTCAGCGGGTCGGATCGCGTGGGCGCAGGCGAGCTTCGCTCGCCGAAGCCCGCCGCGGGAGGTGCGGAACCCTCCCAGGGTTCCGCAGTAGATCGTCGGCCGTCGGTGAATCGAAGAGGTGATGTGGAAGCTCTACTTGCCTTTGCGTTGCAGGGCTAGTACCAGCCGCGCCCAGGCGTCGCGCTCGTCATCCGAGGCGAACGAGAACTCCACACTTGCCACCCGCGCTGCGCGCTTACGCGCGACGCTCTTCTCCACGCGAAGGACTCTCCCTGTAACGTGACGCGCATGCCTCGCCGCGGTCCTGGTCGCCTCAGGCACAGTCAGATCCACACCGTCGCCAGCCGTGAGCGGCAGCGAAGTCTCCACCGATATTCCACCTGCACCCAGGTTGCGGATGCGCGCCCGCTCATCACTCTGCCCGCCAGCCGGCTGCGTGGCTTCTGCGCCTGCGGCCAGGATGGCGGGCAGTCTCACGCTGACGCGTGGGTACTGGCGGCGCTGCTCGCTTTCCACCCTTACTAGTCGCTGAAAGGCCGCGGTGACCGGCGGGCCGTTTGCCACGCGCAGAATCGCCGCGTGTCCGGTGTGGCGACCCCTGCCGCTCGCGTAGCGAACCACCGCCTCATGCCCCGCCTCAAGCCCCTCCGGGGAGGTCGGGAGGTCGGGAAAGGTAAACAGCACCTCGCCCGGGCGCAGGCTGAAGACAAAACCACGCAGCGGCACCAGAGAGCCATTCGGGAAGATCTCCGCCCACTGTCCCAGGACCAGCTGGGCATCCGCCGCGATCGTCCTTGGCTGCTGGCGGAACCTAGGGAATACGTGCGGCAGAGGAATCGGGGCCATGTTTCTCCCCAATCCCGTATCGGCTCGCTCGCGCAACCACATAATGGCTTTCTACCCTCTCCCCATCGAAGCGCGCAAGTCAAAGGGCGCGGATGGCAACATCGCCCAGCTCCTCGTCGGAAAGTTGCACGGGATTGCCGCGCATGCTGCTGGCGGCCTTAGCCTTGGCAACCAGGGCGGGGACTTCGCCGGCCGACAAGCCGTGATGGCCGAGGCCCCGAACCTCGAGCTCCTGGCAGAGATCGCGAACCCAGGCAATTCCCTCGTCTGCCCCGGCGCCGTGCCGTCCCGTGACGATCTCCGCGATCTCGCGATAGCGAGCCCGGGCGGGGTGTTCAGGCGCGCGCTCGGCCAAGGCGCGCAGGTTCACTTCCATCACGGGAGCCAGCAAGGCCGCGCAGAGCGCCCCATGGGGAGCGTGCAGCATCCCACCCAGGGGAGCCGCGAAGCCATGTACCGCGCCCAGGCCCCCGTTGGCCAGGCACAGACCGCCGCATAGGCTCGCCAGCATAAGGTCTTCGCGTGTGTCAGCTTGCAGTCCCGAGGCGTAGGCCCGGCGCAAAGCCCGCGCTGAATGCCGCAGCCCCTCGGCAGCCAGCGCATCGGTCAAGGGATTGGCCCGGGAGGAAACCAGAGCCTCCACAAGGTGCGAGAACGCGTCCAGGCCACTGTAGGCCACCACCGTGCGGGGTAGGCCGTCCAGCAGATCCGGATCGAGCACGCTCAGAATAGGCAGCAGGAACGGGCTACGTAGGCTGACCTTGACCTTGGCGGCCGGCACGCCGATGACCGCGTTGCGGGTCACCTCAGCGCCGCTGCCGGCCGTGGTGGGGACAGCCACAAAGGGCAGGGGCCGCGCCTGCAGAGACCGCCCGCGGCCCACCACCTCCAGATAGTCGAGCAGGTCGCCCTCGTTGCTGGCCAGCGCGGCCACCGCCTTGGCAGTGTCCATGGCACTGCCCCCGCCCAGCCCGACCACGGCGTCGCAGCCCTCGCGCCGCGTTCGCGCCCGGCCAGCCGACACCGAATCCACCGTGGGCTCCTGCTCCACGAACAGCACCGACGACTCGATGCCAGCCGCGGCCAGCAGGGATCGCAGGCGATCGGGCCCCGGTCCTGGCAGATTGGTCGCGACCAAGGTGCGGCGCACGCCCTGGGCTCGCAGGGCTGCGGGCACCTCCGCCAGCTTGCCCGAACCAAACAGCAGCCGCGCGGAGGTTGCGAATTCGAAGCTCACCACGTGGCGTCCTCGGTGACGTTGAGATATTTTTTGCTCGTGCGTGGCTCCGCCATCATGGCTGCCACTTCATCGCGCCACTTGCGATAATGAGCAGTCTCCTTGTGTGCAGCCGCGCCCGCGGGTCCGTGGTAGACTTCAATCAGCACGAAGCGCGTGGGATCGTCTAAGTCCTGCACGACATCGAAGCGCGCCACGCCTGGCTCCTTCACGCTCTCGCAGGCATTGGCCAAGGTGGCGACGCGAAATGCCTCGACCAGGTGAGGCTGGACGTGGACCTGGACGAGAACGACGTGGAGGGTGTTGGTCATGGCCAGAGAATAGCGAGCTAGCACGAAACCGGATCGTCTGGCGCGGCATCATAAACACATAGATAGATAGAATCCAACGGTTGGCAGCCATGACCGGCAGGGTAGCCCTGGGGTATGCAGGGCGACCTCGGTTGAGGGAAGGGAGCTGTGATGGAACTTTCGGCGAAAAACTGTATACCTTGTGAAGGCGGGGTATCACCGCTCGGCGCAGACCGGGTGGGCGAATTGCTGCGCGACGTTCCCGGCTGGAAGGTGAGCGAAAATCGCAGCACGCTAACTAAAGGGTTTCGCTTTGCCGATTTCGCGGGCACTATGGGGTTCGTGATTCAGATGGCTGCCATAGCGGAAGAGGAAGGTCACCACCCTGACTTCTGCGTGCGTTACGATAGGGTGGACATCCAGCTCAGCACGCATGCCATCCACGGACTCTCCGAGAACGATTTCATCATGGCCGCCAAACTGGACAAACTGGCGTCTTCCGATAGATAAGGGACATTCGTCGTGCCAGACACAACAAACGCGCTAGCCTTAGAGGTGATGGACAGTCGCTCTTGGCCTCCTTCCGGTGCTGAACCCGCGGGCGGAGTCATGTCCGGCTTCAAGTTGGTCGAGGTCAAGGTCTTCAGCGCCACCAAGCGCAAGGACCGAGACCGCCTTGACGAGGTAGCCACCGCCTGGTTGCGCGACCATCAGGACTTCGACCGCCTTACCGCCCAGGTGACGCTGTCGTCGGATCTGGAGTACCACTGTATGTCCATCACCTTCATGGGCTGGCAGCGGATCTAGCGAAGCTGCCTCAACTCACGGAGGTGACGACGGCCGAACCCTCCTAGGGTTCCCATATCGGAGGTGCGGCAGGCGCAAGACTTGCTCTTGCGCTCAAGGCAGGGCAGGTTAGCGGCTTCCCCCAACCCTCGCGGAAGGAAGCCACTGTCGTGCAGTACCTGATGGACCTGTTCCACAAGATCTACAACGTCCAGGGCATCATCCAATGGGGCGGCATGGTCGCCCTGGTCGCGGTGGTCTTTTCCGAGACCGGGCTCCTGATTGGATTCTTTCTGCCCGGCGACTCACTGCTGGTCACGGCGGGTATCTTCTGCACCTCGGCCAACCCTACCGGCAAGCCCCTGCTCGACATCGTGTGGCTGAACCTGGCGGTTGCCATCGCCGCCGTGGCTGGCGATCAGGTCGGCTTCTACATTGGCCTCAAGACCGGGCCCAGGATCTTCAAGCGGGAGAGCTCGCTCTTCTTCAACAAGAAGCACCTCATCCGCACCCACGAGTTCTACGAGCGCCACGGCGGCAAGACCATCATTCTGGCGCGCTTCATACCCATCATCCGCACCTTTGCTCCGGTGGTGGCGGGCGTGGGCCAGATGAACTACCGCCGCTTCGTCAGCTACAATGTCTTCGGCGGCATAGGTTGGGTGCTGAGCATGACCCTCATCGGCTACGGCCTGGCAACCACCTGGCCTGGTGTGACCAAACACATCGAGAAGCTGATCATCCTGATCATTTTCCTGTCGCTTTTGCCTGGTATCATCGCCTACGCGAGGGAGTACCTGGCCAACCGAAAACATGGCAAGAACGCCGTCTGACAAGAAGTCCCCCCCGCGCCCCAGCAAGGCCCAGCCAGCCCCGGCCGCGCTACGCCCGGCCCGGGTGCCGCAGCCGCCGCGGGTGGCGTTCCCCAAGAAGAACCAGCAACCGACCCCGGCTGCCTTCACCGCACGTCTGCCCCTGGCCCTGGGCAAGCGTTTCGAGGCCGCGCGCACCTTCCTGCTCAAGCAAAAGGAAGTTGTCGAGGACGTGTACTTCTACGGTCCGTCGACCGGATGGGCCTTGCGCTACCTGTTCGGCGGCAAGCCCCTGTGCGCCCTGCTCCTGCACAGCGATTGGCCAGTGGCCATCGTGTCACTGGAGGCAGCCGCCAGCGCGGCGGTGGATTGGCAAGCCCTCTCGCCCATCGGCCAGCGCGCCCAGAAGACCGCCCATGGCAGCCCGTCGCGGCTGTGGCTCGATGTTCCGCTGGCTGGCACCGGCGCCGCCGACTTCAAGATGATTATTCGTGCCAAGCTGGCAACCATGGCGCCCTGACGGATCTAGGACACCGGCGGACCGCCCCGACGTCTAAACGAGACAGGATTGCATGGCTGACTTCGGCGCGCTTTCCGTTCTCATCGCGTTGGTGGTGGCAACCTATGCCGGCGTGGCGTCGCTGGTGGGAGCCCGACGAGAGAATGCCCGACTGCTGGAATCCGGACGGGCCGCTGTGTACGCCCTGGCCGCGGTGCTGGGGCTGGCCAGCGTGGCCATGGTGCAGGCCTTTGTGTCAGGCGACTTCAGCATCAAGTACGTCCAGCACTACTCCGATGCGCAGGCGCCCCTGGCGTACAAGATCTCGGCGTACTGGGGCGGGCTGGACGGCTCCATGCTGTTCTGGGTGGCGCTGCTGGCCGGGTTCGCGGCCATCGCCGTGTACAGCAATCGACACCGCCAGCGCGAAATCCTACCTTACGCCATCGCGGTGATTGCCGCGGTAGCGGACTTCTTCCTCTACCTCATCATCTTCGAGAAGAACCCTTTCGACACCTTCCTCGTGGAAGTGCCAGCCTCGGGCCAGGGGTTGAATCCGCTCTTGCAGAATCCGTACATGGTCACTCATCCGCCGGCGCTGTACGGCGGATTCGTGGGTCTGACCATTCCCTACGCCTTTGCCATGGCAGCGCTCATTTCGGGCCAGCTTGACGACGCCTGGCTGGCGGCGATTCGTCGCTGGGCTCTCGCCTCGTGGTTTCTGCTCACCCTCGGCCTGGTGCTCGGCATGATCTGGGCGTACGAGGTTTTGGGCTGGGGCGGGTTCTGGGCCTGGGATCCGGTCGAGAACGCGGGCCTTCTGCCCTGGTTGACTGCGACCGCGATGTTGCATTCGATGAAGGTGCAAGAGCGGCGCGGACTGTTGCGCCGCTGGACCTTCGTCCTGGTCATCCTGACCTTCTTCCTCACCATCTTCGGCACCTTCATGACCCGCTCGGGCATCGTGCAATCAGTGCACGCCTTTGGTAAAGACACTCGGCTGGCCTGGATCTTCACCATCTTCATGGGGCTGGTGTTGCTGGTCAGTTTCGGCTTCCTGTTCGCGCGCCTGCCCGCCTTGCGGGCCTCGCGGTCGCTCGATTCGTGGTTCTCGCGTGAGGCAGCGACTGTCGCAACCAACTGGGTGTTCGTGCTGGCCGCCGTGGTGGTGATGTTCGCCACCATGTTCCCCACCTTGACCGAGGCGGTGAGCCGAGAACGCATCAGCGTGGGTGCGCCCTTCTTCAACCGCTGGATGGGGCCCATCGGGATCGCACTGCTGCTGCTCACGGGGCTGTGCTCCATCCTGGCGTGGCGCCGAACCGCGCCGCCCGAACTGCGCCGCCGTCTCATCGTGCCGGTGGTCGCGGGAATTGTCACAGTCGGGGCCTTTGTCGCCGGCGGTTTGGGTGCCTCCAAGGCTGCGCTGCTCTGCCTCGGCCTGTCGGGCTTCATCGCGGCAGCGGTGGTCCAGGAGATCGGCCGCGGTGTGGCCGGTCGCATGCGCAGCGCGGGCCAGGGGCCGGGCGCGGCACTCGCGACGCTCCTCTTCCGCATCCGCCGCCCCTACGCCGGCTATCTGGTCCATCTCGGCATGGCCCTCATGTTCCTGGGCTTCGCCGGCCAGGCTTTCTCACGCGAGGAATCGGTGGTCCTGTCAGTCGGCCAGGCGCGCAGCTTTGGCAAGTACAGCATCCGATTCGACGGGTTTTCCGAGGGCGAGGATCTGCAGAAGAAGATGGTCACCGCCGAGCTCACCGTCCTGCTCGACGGCAAGCCCGCCGGCCAGTTGGCCCCGGCGCGCTGGGTTTATGACAAGCGTCCTGAGGAGCCGGCCACCCAGGTCGCCATCCTGCGCGGCTTGGCCGAAGATCTCTATGTCACCATGGGCAAGCACGACCTGGAAGGGGGCACGGCGGCTCTCAAGCTGGTCAGCAACCCTCTCGTCGACTGGATGTGGCTGGGCTTCCTGCTCATGGCCGCGGCCATGATTCTCGTGCTCCTGCCCGACGGTCGATCGGTCCCCGCTGTGTCACGCGTCCGCTTTGCATTCGGCAGTGCGATCATCACCTTGCTGGGGGCGGTCGCCGCCCTGGTTTTTGGCGTCGTGGTTGCTCGCCTGCCCTTGCGTGCGCCTCTGGTCTTACTCGCCCTGGGCGGACTTGGCCTTGGCCTGACGGCGCTGGCCTTGTACCGCGTACTCGATCCGCTGTTGCGGCAGGAGGCCATCTCCGGTGCCGAACGCCGCGCCTTCATCGAGGAAGAACTGCAGGCGCGCCTTGCTGCCGGCACGGAGGCGACAGAATGAAGCGGTGGTCATGTGTGCCGGCGCTACTGCTGGTTGCTGGGACTGCGGTTGCGCAGCCGCCAGCGGGGGAGGGCGATGCGCAGGCCATGGCGGCGCGTCCGCTGCTGGTCGGCGACCTGCCGGTGGGCACGGTGACCGTACGGGTGGGTCGCGGCTCGCTGTCCAATGCGGCGGTCGGGGTCAAGGTTGTGGCCAGGGTGACAGCTCCGGGTGGCAAGGCCACCGAGCGGACGGAAGAAACCAAGTCAGACGGTCGTGCGACCTTCTCCGATCTCCCGGTAGGCGCCGAGTTTCACGCTGAAGCCGTGGTCGACGGCGAGCGACTGCAAACCGCATCTTTCGCCGTCCCGGGACAAGGTGGCGCGCGCCTCATGCTGCTTTCCCGGGAAGGCGAGGGCCAAGGTCAAGGCGAAGGCGAGGAGGCAAGCGCGCCGGCCAATCCCCACGCGAGCGCGCCCGGGCATGGCGGCAACCCGGCCCAAGCGGCGGTTCGCGCGCTCTCGGGCGCGGTGACCGAAAAGACTGGCCTGGCCGCGGGAACCTTGGAACTGCGCTTGGTCGACGGCAACGGCGCGCCCGTGGTTGGTCAGGAGTTGAAGCTGGGGCACGGCACCGGCAGGCGCGAGGCCATGGCGTTCGTGGCCAGCAAGACCGACAAGGACGGATTCGTCCGCTTTGAGGGACTTGAAACCGGCGATCCGCACGAATACGTCGCCACGATCGATCGCGACGGTGTGCTCCTGGGCAGCGGTCGCATCCGCCTGTCGAGTGATCGTGGCGCTGCCGGGGAGCTGCGCGAGCCCGGCCAGACCCGCGACCCGTCGGTCCTGCAGGTGTCCGGCTCGTCCAAGCTGCTCATCTACCTGCGCGAAGACGCGTTGGCGGTCATGGAGAATCTGGTGCTGGAAAATACATCCGACCGGGTCTTCAGCGCCGGGCAAGGCGGCCTTGCCATTCCCCTTCCCGCCGGTTCCAGCAGCGGCAGCCCCATCGAGGGCGGCGCGCGCCTGGAGCCGGACGAGAATTCGACCATGTTCCTGCGGGAAGCGGTTCCACCGGCAAGTGTCGGCGGGATCCCGGCACAGGTCCGCTTTGGGTTCTTCTTGCCCACTGCCGGCGAGAGCAGCATCACGTTCCGCCAGCCCATGCCGCTCGGCATCGAGAGCCCGGTAGTCATGGTGCCGGAAAGCGATCACCTGACGCTCGCGGCGCCCGGTCTGCAGGCATTGGCTCCCCAAACGGACGATCGAGGAGCACAGATGCTGATCTTCCAGCTCGCCAGCGTGCCTCGCAACGGGGTCCTCAGTATCGCCATCTCCGGCCTGCCCACGCGCGGCAGTCTGGGCAAGACTATAGCGATGGTGCTGGTCGCCGCGCTGGTGTTTGGGGCCGGGTTGGGCTGGCGCCGGCCCAGGGTCGAGAAGCGGCCTGCTCGCGTGGGGAGCCCGCCGGCTTTGCCGGCGGCGAACCATCGCGGGGGGGTATGGGGACCCTTTGAGGGTCCCCATGTCAAAATGAACAGCAAACGCGATCGGCTTTTTGCCGAGCTGGTCGAGGTGGAACGAGCGCGGCGGGCCGCGGGAGCCGACGATGCGCCGCTCGCCCAGCGAAGGGCCGAGCTGGTGGCCGCGCTCGCGGCGGTGGATGGCGAGTGGGCCGGCGACGCCGATGCCGCGAGCCCTAGTGGGAAGTCTGCGTGAAGCCATGAGCGACCGCGTCCTGCGCCTGGAGAACGTGGGCAAGACCTTCGGCCGGCACCGGGCGCTCGCCGAGGTGTCGCTGGCTTTCGTCCCTGGTCAGGTGGCGGCGGTGCTGGGCCCGAACGGCGCCGGCAAGTCCACCCTGCTCGGCCTGCTTTCGACGTTGTCGCAACCGTCGCGGGGCCGCATCACCCTGGGCGACGAACAACTGTCGCGCCACAGCCCCATGCGCGCCAAGATCGGTTACGTGGGTCACGAGCCGGGCGTGTACGGAGATCTCTCCGCCCGACAGAACCTGCGCCTGTTTGCCTCGCTCTACGGGATCGCAAACGGCGAGCGTTGCATCGACGAGATGTTGGCCCGCGTGGGTTTGGATAGCGTCCGGCGTGAAGCGGCCGCACGAACCTTCTCGCGCGGGATGTTGCAGCGACTGGCGCTGGCGCGCGCCCTGCTGCACGAGCCGGAGATCTTGCTCTTCGACGAGCCCGGCGCGGCTCTCGACCCCGCGGGCGCGGCGTGGCTGGCAGGCGAGCTGCAGCACGAGCGTGAGGCGGGCCGGCTGGTGGTGCTGGTGACCCATGATCTGGCAGCCACCGCTGCCATCGCCACCCATGTGGTGGTTCTGCGCCGGGGCCGCGTGGCACGAGACGAGACGCGTGCGAGTTTTTCCGCTGACGAGGTTCGCGCGATCTACCAGGAGGCCACCCGTGAAAAGAGTTAGTTGGGTGTCCCAGGCCGCGCGCATCGCCTGGAAGGATCTGCACATCGAGGGACGCAGCCGCGAGGTGGTCTACACCATGGGCTTCATGGCCGCACTGGTGGTGTTGGTGTTCTCTTTCGCCTTCATCTCAGGGCAAGAAACCACGGTTGGCCCCGACGCGGTCGCCGGCATTATGTGGGTCGCGGTGCTGTTCTCGGGCACGGTGGCCCTGTCGCGCACCTTTGACCGCGAACGGGAAAGCGAGGCCATTCGTTCGCTTCTGTTGTCCCCGGTTCCGCGCTCGGCGATCTATGCAGGCAAGCTTGTGGCAACTGCAGCCATCATGTTCCTGGTGGAGGTGTTGTTGGCGCCGTTGCTGGCGGCGCTCTTTTCCGCCGCCATCTGGCCGCACGCGCTTTGGCTGGGCCTGCTACTTCTGCTTGGGACGATCGGATTCTGTTCGGTGGGAGTGATCTTCTCCGCCGCGCTCCTGCGCGCTCGCAGTCGCGACGCGCTGCTGGGCGCCCTGCTTTTCCCCATCGTGATCCCGGTGCTGCTGTCGGCCAGCCGCGCGACGGCGTACTTGCTCGACCCAGCGGCCCCTGATCTCGATCCCGCCCTCTTCTGGACACGCTTCTTGGCCGCCCTGGACGTGGTGTTCGTGGTGGTCGGGCTGTGGTCCTTTGAGCCCGTCGTCATGGGAGAGTGAGGTATGCTTTTCCCGATGTCTTCAGCCCGCCTGTCCAGCGCTCGCTTTCAGGCGGGTATTGCGGCAACTCTAGTCGGGTTCTTGCTCGTGCCCTTGCTGGTCGCGAATGCGCCGCTGGAGAAGACCATGGGCATTGTGCAGAAGATCTTCTACTTCCACGTGCCTTGTGCCTGGTTGCTCATGCTGTCCACCTTCGTTTGCGCGGGTGGCAGTCTGGCGTACCTGTTTGCCGGGTCGGAGAGCGGGGATCGCCTGGCCCTGTGCAGTGCCGAGCTGGGCGTGCTGTTTGGCCTGTGCGTGATGGTGACCGGTCCGCTTTGGGCGCGGGCCGCTTGGGGTGTGTTCTGGACCTGGGACGTGCGCCTCACCTCGTCGCTGCTGCTCTGGCTGATGCTGATCGCCTACGGCCTGGCACGCCGCTATGGTGGCACGGGCGGCCGTCGGCTGGCAGCGGCCATGGCATTGTTCGCGGCGGCGGACGTGCCATTGGTCTACGTCAGCGTCAACCTCTGGCGCGGTCTGCACCCGAACACCAAGACTGTGTCTTCACTGGCCCCTGGGATGCGCCTGCCGTTCTTCGTGTCGCTGGTCATTTTCAGCGCCCTGTGGGGCGTGCTTTTGGCCTTGCGCATGCGCGTCGAGCGCGGCCAGGCGCGCCTGGTGGAACTGGCGATCGAGATCGAGGATGCGGAGGGAAAGTCATCATGACCTACGTGGCCCTGGCCTACGGTTTCATTTGGGTTGCGGTGTTCGTCTACGTCGCGCTAGTCGGGCGGCGGGTGGCACGGATCGACGCTGAGATCGAAGATCTGCGCCAGCGCCTGAAAAGCTAGCCTGGGTTCTCCCAGCACGGCCCATTCCCCTTCTTCTCATCCGATCTCCTCCGCCCTCAGTGCTCTCTGTGAGAACCCAGCTAGCTTCTGCATGGTCCGGACTAGATCTTGTCGGCGCCTCGCGCGTTCAACAGCGTAGGTCCCCCGGTCGAACCGCTACCACGCCGGGGGCAGGAGGCCTGCCATGCGACGCGCGCACTCGTCCGAGAAAGTCGTGCTCTGCCTTGCAACTCTCCTTTGCGCGGGAGCTGCCGCGCAAACCGATCGTGCGACAGGGGCACGGCCGACAGGTCTAATCCGCGACCGCCGGCAGGTGCCACCCGACCCTCTGGCCGGCTTGCCAGAAGAGGAACCCGACCAGCGGCGACACGGTCGCGACAAGGAGAGAAACGGACAGAGTGCCCATAGCCACGACGCGGGAGGGAAGGCGACATGCAGGCTTGAGGCGAAGCCGGAGAGTGACCGCGAAGTAGGAGACCTGCGCGCGGCAGTCGCTGTCATTCAACGGGGACCGAAGACAGAGGTCTGCACCGTCGCACAGATAGCCAATTCCCTCCGCCTGCGCCTCTCCATCGACAGCGAGGGAAAGATCACCGCAGTTGAGAGACTTTCCGGCGATGATAAGCTGGGCGACGAGCTTGGGCGCAGGCTGGTCGGCCAGGTTTCCCTATCCAAGATCACCTCGGCCACGACCGGCGTCACACAGATCAAACTCCGGCGGGTTGCGCGGTGAGTTGACTATTCTGGCAGACCAGACCAGACTAAGTCTGTGAAATCGATCAACGTCCAGCAGGCCAAAACTCACCTCTCGCGCTTGCTCGAAGAAGCCTTGGCCGGCGAAGAAATCGTGATCGCCAAAGCCGGGCGTCCCTACGTCAGGCTCGTGCCTTGCACGCCCGACCGCACGCCACGGCCGCTGGGCGGCTGGGAAGGCAAAGTCCGCATGGCCGACGATTTCGACGAGACGCCCGAAAAGGTCATCAAGCTCTTCGAGGGCAAGCCCGTGTCTGCGGCCAAACCGCGCCCGCGCCGCGGTGGCAAGTGAAGTTGCTTCTCGACACGCACGCCTTGCTGTGGGCGCTCGCGCGCCCAGGCGAGTTGGCGGCTGAGGCGCGCCGTCGTCTGCAGGATCCGGGCAACACCGTATTCGTCAGCGTGGCCTCGGCATGGGAGATGGAGATCAAACGCGCCCTGGGCAAGCTGGATGCGCTTCTGACCTGGCGGAAGCCAACGTCAGCGCCTCACCGAGCTTTCGATCTATTCCCGCCACATCCGCTCGCTGAAGGGCCTTCCCGCCCTGCATAGATCTTTTCACCGGCCGGCGCGTTCCAGGGGAGTATCGCCCCACGCAGTTTCACCCCGGGGCAGGAGGTTCCAAACATGCGTTGCGTGAAAAGTCTGAGAGTGGTTGCGTCCCTAGGTTGCCTGCTGGCCTGCGTGCCCGCGGGCCGCGCGGCTGGCGAGTCGGGCGGTGGGGCCGGCAAGGCCGTCGCCAAGAGCCCGGCCGCCGTGCTCAAGGGCCTGCACAACACCGGCGGGGTCGGCTTTGCCTACAGCCAAGGCGATCGAGCAGAGCAGGCCGACGATCGCACCCTGGCGCCCTACTTCTACGTGGCGGGTGGCAATCCCGAGACCGAGCGTTTGCCGCTCAAAGAGACGCGCGCCGAGGTCGACATTGCGGGCGTCATCGCAGCGGTCAAGGTGCACCAGGTTTTCGAGAACCAGGCGGGCAAGCCCATCGAGGCGGTGTATGTGTTCCCCGCCTCGACCCGAGCCGCGGTACACGCCATGCGTATGAAGATCGGCGCGCGCACAATCGAGGCGCATATCGCGCGCAAGCAAGAGGCGCGGGCCGAGTACGAGGCGGCCAAGCGCGCCGGGCAGCGGGCCTCGCTGCTCGAACAAGAGCGGCCCAACGTCTTCACCACCAGCGTCGCCAACATCATGCCGGGCGACCGCATTGAGGTGGAACTCGACTACAGCGAGATGATCCTGCCGGAGAACGCCACCTACGAGTTCGTCTACCCAACGGTGGTGGGTCCGCGCTACTCGGGCGGGGCCAACCCCAAGACCGATCAATGGATGGCCAATCCCCACCTGTCCGAGGGTGAGAAGGAACCCTACGCCTTTGACATCAATGTTCACATGCAGACCGGCATCGCACTCAAGGAGGTTTCGTCGCCTTCGCACAAGATCGCGGTCAGCTACGCGGGAAGCAGCACTGCCGACATCCGGCTTGACCAAACCGGCGGCGGCAACAAGGACTTCGTGCTGCGCTACCGGCTGGCGGGAGACAAGATCGAAACCGGCCTGCTGCTGTATCAAGAACCTTCCGCGGGACTGGACCGCCCGAGCGAGAAGTTCTTTGCCCTCTTGATGGAGCCCCCGCGCCGGCCCAGCGATGCGGACATTCCGCCGCGCGAGTACATCTTTCTGCTTGACGTGTCCGGCTCCATGCACGGCTTCCCTCTCGACACGGCCAAGGCGCTGATGCGTGAACTGCTGTCGCGCTTGCGGCCCACCGATCACTTCAACCTGGCGCTCTTCTCGGGGGCGAACTACGTGTGGAGCCCGTCGGGGTCCAAGCCGGCCAATGAAAAGAACATCCGCGAGGGACTGGACGTGATCCTGCACCAGAGCGGTGGCGGCGGCACCGAATTGATGGGCGGGTTGCAGGCGGCCTACGCCATTCCGTCCCTGAGCCGCGGGACTTCCCGCACCGTGGTCGTGGTCACTGATGGCTACGTGGGTGTGGAGGCGCAGGCCTTCCGCTTCATCCGCGAGCGGCTGGACCAGGCCAACCTGTTTGCCTTTGGCATCGGCAGCTCGGTCAACCGCGGGCTGATCGAGGGCATGGCGCGCGCCGGGCTGGGCGAGCCTTTCGTGGTGGCTCGTCCCGAAAAGGCCGCGGCCGAGGCGGAGAAGCTGCGCCACATGATCGAGCGCCCGGTGCTCACCGACATCGAGGTTCGCATGCAGGGCTTTGACGCCTACGACGTCGCGCCCGAGAAGGTGCCAGACCTGCTGGCCGAGCGACCGCTCCTACTCTTTGGCAAGTACAAAGGGGAACGGCCGGGCAAGATCGAGATCACCGGCCGCAGCGGCCGCGGGAGATTTGGCCACAGCATCGATCTGCGCCCAGCCGACGCGCGTCGAGAAAACGCGGCCCTACGTGCCCTGTGGGCGCGCAAGTGGGTCGAGATTCTGGAAGACGAGCTGCACATGGGCGGCGGCCAGGAGGTCGAGGACGCAATCACGGGTCTGGGTCTGGGCTATAGCCTGCTGACCCCGTTCACCTCGTTCGTGGCAGTTGATTCGCAGGTGGTGAATCGCGGTGGCAACCTAGAGACCGTGCGCCAGCCGCTTCCCATGCCTGAGGGCGTGTCGAATCTCGCGATTGGGTCGAATGTGCCCGGGCAAGGGATAGCTGCGTACTCCCACGCCACCGGGGCGCCACACGCAATGAGGAAGGCGGAATCGCAGCGGATGTATGCCCCCGCGCCGGCCATCGCTGCACCGAGTTCGATGCTCAAAGAACCTGCATCTGAAGCGCGAGCGTCCGGCAAGGGTGGAGCAGGGCATGATCTCGCCAAGAGCAGCGACGAAGCCGAGAACAAGGCTGCCAAGGACAAGAAGGGACAGGTGTGTTCGGTCAAGGTGACACCTGGCAAGAGTCAGAGTTTGGGCGACAGCAAGGCCCTGCTTGCGATCGTTCGCCGCGTGGTCGAGCAACAAGGTTGCGCGCAAGCCAAGCCTGGCAGCACACTTCGTCTGCGCATCACGGTGGACGGGGCAGGGAAGATTGCCAAGGTCGAGCGCCTGGCCGGTGACGAAGCCGTCGCGGCCGCAATCGCCAACAAGCTCACCGGCGAATCCTCGGCGACCACAGCCAAAGCCGCGTCCGAGGGAACGCTGGAAGTGACGATCAAGTTTTGACCCGTGCTGACCGGGGCCCGAGCACCGCACGGGCCCTGGTCCCCGATCCCCGCAACAATCGGAGCCACGACCACGGCCACGACCTCCTGCGGCTACCGCGGGATCGCCGAGCAAGGGGCTCGACACAGCCGTGGCGTCCGGCGTCAGGAGGACCTGGTCCCGGCGCCAGGGCGTCTGGAAACTCTGCTGGCACGCGTTTCCAGCGGACCGCTGGTGGACAGGGAGGGTGCGATGGCTTGGTCGTGCGTCTGCCGCACTCCAGGATTCCGTCGGCTACGGATCTGCGGCTTGTTCTTCCAGCTGCTTGACTACCAGCCGTCAACAATACGAAGCTGCCTTGAGAGCGGTGGTGCGTTCGGCCGTCTTGCCGGCGGGGAAACGGGATCGGCTCTCCCACACACCTTAACTTCAGCAACCCAGGCCGGAGTTGTCTTTCATGTGTCACAACGCCCACTTGCTGCGCGAACAGACCATCTCGGCCATGAACCCGGGCAACCCGCTGGCATCGCAGATGCGAAACTGACGGTCCTGTTCGAGTCATCCTTTGGTCCTGTGGCCGTTGACCCTTCTCGCAAGCGTTGCTGGACCAGAGTCCGGCGAGGCGACGGTGCAAACACGGGTCGAGCCCGAGCGCGCATGGTCCGGCGAGCTGTCGCTTGTGCAGGAATACCGTTTGCGAACCGCGGGGTCGGGAGTGGAAAGTTCATCGGGCACGCCTGGCCCGTCGGTCGCCGCCGAGACCGACCAGGATCTTCGCCTGACTCTTGATGGACAGGGCAGGGGCTATCACGATCATCTGCAGGGCCAGATCTCGGCGGCGCTCTGGTACGACCTCGATGGGCATGCGCCCCAAGGCCAGCCGAACGTGTTTGGGGAGACATCCGACTATCGCCAGCCCCTCTTCGTGGTCTACACGCTTTCGGCTGAATGGCGGCACAGTCTCCCCCTCGAATACCTGCGCCTTGGCCGGCAGGTGAGCGAGCATGGATTGCCGATAACCTTCGACGGAGGGTCGCTGGGCCTGCGCCTGTGGGAGCGCCAACTTTTGCTCTTTGGCTACGGGGGGCGGACCATCCACTTCTTCGAGACCCAGCCAGGATTCTTCGAGAATTGGGTGACTTGCGTGGGTGCGGGCTATCGGCCCAACCAGAATTTTCGCCTGGAGTTGGACTCGCGCTTCGAGCACGACAGCATTCTTTCCCAGGACCAGCAGGAGAGGGTCTGGGTCTATGCCCATTCCTATGGCCTGACCGCGTCCGCGCGCTTCGAGGAAAGCTGGGCTAAGCTCTTCGTACGCGGCCTCAACCGGAGCGCATCCCACGCGGGCGGCGCCCTGCGCCTGGTTTTTCCGTCCCTCGCCCTTGGCATCGATGCTCAGGTGAACGCACAGCTCCGGACTCTGGGCGAGATCAGCGAGAACGAGAACCCGTTCTTCTCGCTCCTCGGCCCCAGCCTGCCCAATTTGCGCACGCGTTTGGAGGTCTGGAAGGAGTTCGGTCTGGGCCAGACCACCGGGTTGTATCTGCGCGCGGGATGGCGCATGCGCCAACTCCTGAGCGGTGCGGAGGGTCCGTTCAACCGCAATTTCGGCGGCGTCTACTTCCAGACTGAACTCAACGACCTGGCAGTCAAGGGTCTTTTCGCCGCCGGAATCCTGGAATGGAACTACATACCCTGGTCACTGACCAGGGACTCTTTCTTGGCCCTCGGGGGATCGGCGGGGTACTCCACCCGCAGAGTCAAAGCTGAAACCGGCACCTACTATCAGCGCTGGAAGGTCAACTACTATCGCGACGTACAAGAGCTGCAGGATGCCCGCACCGTCTACGGTAGCGCCGGGTTTCGCGCCCTGCCTTGGCTGGAGGTGCGCGCTCGCTACACCCTGGAGATCGTCGATCGGTACATCCACTCGGCGTTCTTCTCGATTCGGGAGGATTTCTGATGGCCCGTCTCCTCCGTCTAGCGCTGCTAGCCGGGATCCTGCTGTTCTGCGGGCTGGGCTGTCAGCGCAGCCCGCTCGGCGATGGTCTTCCGTCCAAGCTCAACTGCTACTCTTGCCACGGCAGCAAGAAGAACTCGGCTCCCCCGCTGGCGGTCAACGGAGCGACCAGCACCAGTGACATCGCCGTCGGCGCCCATCAGTCGCACGTGAACGAGGGAGCTATTGCCGGCCTAATTGTCTGCGAAGAATGCCACGGTGAGATGCCCACGGTGATGGACGGCGACTACCACCCGGATCCGCTCTCGCGTGGGACGGTGATGGAGTTCGGCCCGCTGGCGCAAACCGGAGGAGCTGCTCCGGACTGGCACCGCACAACGAGGACCTGCACGAATACCTATTGCCATGGTGCCACCCTGCCCGGCAGTTTTCCCCTAGCCCCGCCCATCTGGACCAAGGTCGATGGCTCGCAGATCAAGTGCGATTCGTGCCATGGCGAAGTGCCGGCGGATCTGGGCAATTCGCATCCGCTGCATACCGCATACACCTGCGACACCTGCCACGCCAATGTCGTTTCTGCCGGCTTGACCATCCTTGACCCCTATCTTCACGTAGATGGTCTTGTCGACGTCAGCATGGCGAGTGGCACGTGGGATCCAGTGACCAGGACCTGTGCGGGTACCGCCAACGGCTGTCATGGGAGCAATCCATGGTGACCACGCGTGGGCCTTTACCCCCAGGCTCGGCAAAACACAGCCCCATGGCCCGCCCTGTGCCGGACGAGAGCCAGGCGGCGGGCGCGGTAGAGCGCGGGGATTCCGGTTTCGACCGCCAACTGGCCAGGCTATACGGCGACAGCCTATTCGGGCCATGGCTCGATCCTGGGCAGTACCTGGCCGCAACTCGCACCACGCGTCGGCATGGCGCCCCGTTCAGGCGGCTCGCCCTGCTGGTGCTGGTTCTTTGCGTCGGGGCGGCAGTCGGCTGGATCGTGCGCGCAGGCCTGTTGCGCCGGGCGGGCGAAGACCGCGAGCATGTGGCGTACAGTCTGGCCAGCTTCCTCAGGGAGGGCGAGCTGGATCGGGCCGCGCAGTTCCTCGCCCTGCTGCGCGGTCCGAAGGCCACGCTCGACCCGCACGATCCTCACCTCGATCTCATCATCCGCGGCGAGGCGGCTCTTTACCGGTACCAGGACGCTGATCCTGCGCGCCTCGGCCGCATCAAGCCTTATCTGTCGTCTGCGACGACCGGTCCCGCATCCGGGCAACGAGTCCTGGCCAGCCTGGCGGTGGCGTCACGGCAAGAGCGGGCCGCGCGCCTGGCTCTACTGGAGCCGCTCCGCTCGGCCTTTGATCGAGATCCCGAGTTCCACTATCTCATGGCCACCGCGCTTGAGCACAAAGGCGAGGTGAAGCAAGCTCGGCAGGCTTGGGATCGGGCCTTTGAGCTCGGCCCGTTGTGGCTGGCCCACCGCTACGAGCAAGCTTGGTTCGAGGCGCGCCAAGGCAGACCGGAGGCGGTCAGCAAGCTGGTTGGCCGGCTTATGCGGGACGCGCCCGACTCGGCCTGGGCGCGTTTGGCATGGGAACGGTTTGGCGGCGACCGGGCAGCCAAGTCCGAAGTCTCTGGAGCGGCTGGGTCGGCGCGCCCAGCCCCGGCGGTCGCGCTCTTTCATCAACAGTTCGCCCTGGCGCTGGCGCAGGTACGTGCCGATCCGGTCGCGGCTAGGCGCAGTCTCGGCCAGGCGGTTGCAGCGGTGAATGGCCAAGCACCCTTCGTGTTTGATGCATTCGACTGGCTGGTCGAGGCCAAGGCCATGGGGCTGGCGCGCGACCTGACCGGGTTCGAGGATTGGCCGCGCCATTCCGAACTGGCCGCGGCGCGACTCCAGCGACTGGCCGAGCCCGAGCGCCGCCCGGACCAAAATCCGCCGGCCGCGTCGGAACCACAGACCAAGCCCAAGAAGCAAGTCAAGAAGCCCGGCCGGGCCAAGTCAAAGGCAAAGGCGCGACGTAGAAGATGAGGCCTCAGTCCACCAAAACCACGCGCCTCATTGGCCTTGGGTGCTCGCTCCTGGCGAGTCTCCTTGTCATTCCTTTGGTGGTCGCGCAGCCGTCTTTTTTCCGGGTGGCGCCCGGGCCGCTGAACGAGAGTCACGCTGCTTATGACAATTCGGACGGTTGTCCACAGTGCCACGAGGCTAATCACGGTGTCACAGACGCCAAGTGCCTCGGTTGCCACAACCACAAGCCGCTCAAGGATGAGCTGGCCAAGCGGCGCGGTCTGCACGCGACCTTCACCGAGCCGTGCCTGCACTGCCATCCTCAGCACAAGGGGCGAGAGTTCAACATCATCGACTGGAAGCACGCGGGTGGGCACGAGACCTTCAACCACACCCAGACTGGGTTCTCGCTGCAAAACGACCACGCCAAGCTTGCCTGCGCCTCCTGCCACACCCGGCGAATGAAGTCAGGTCGCATAACGTACCTCGGCCTAGCGAAGGATTGCCGGAGCTGCCACAAGAGCGTTCACGGGTTCAGCGAGATTGAGCTCGCCCAGAAGTGCGAGACCTGCCACCCCCCTGGTCACGTCCTGCGGGGCATGCTCCTTTCCGCCTGGCTGGAACCGCACGGCCGCTACTCGGGGATCGCCTTTGACGGAAAGCACCTTGAACAGCCCTGTACCAAGTGCCACCCCAAAGCCCAAATGGCGGGCCGTACCCCGCCCCGCACTTGCACCGACTGCCACCGTCCTTTCCATCCGGTGACCGCCGACCTCGCCAAGTGCACTTCCTGCCACTTCGCCGCGCGTCCCTGGAAAGAGGCAAAGGTCGACCACCGTCGCTTTGGCTTTGCCCTCTTGGGCAAGCACCAGACCCTGGACTGCCGCAAGTGCCACGAGCGGGGGAAGCAGCTCACCTACACCCAAGGCGGCTGCGTCACCTGTCACCAGCACCGGGGGGCGCACAAGGGGCAGTTCGCCGACAAGCCTTGCGCTGGTTGCCACGTGGAAGGCGGGACGCGCACCCGAGCCTTCACCCACAACAAGGATACGCGCTTCCCGCTCATCGGCTTCCACGCCGAGCCCAAGGTGCGCAGCAAGTGCGCGAACTGTCACCAGAACGAAATCTACCGCACCAATAAGCTCGCCTGTGTCGACTGTCACAAAGAGAAAGACAAGCACAAAGGACAGCTTGGCAACGACTGTGCCAAGTGTCACGCGCCTACCCAGCATTTCAAAGACTTGCGGCTGGTCTGGAAGCACAGCAAACGGTTCCCGCTGGAAGGTACGCACAAGACCGCCAAGTGCGAGTCGTGCCACGTCAACGATCGCTACAAGTTTGCAGAAGTTACGTGCGTGAGCTGCCACGAGAAGACTGAGCCGCACCGGGGCCAGCTCGGCCGAGATTGTGGCAAGTGCCACCGACCGGAAAAGGGAGCGCCCAAGTTCAAGCACGACACGATGACAGCTTTTGTTCGCGACGGCGCGCATCGCGATCTGGCCTGCTCTTTCTGCCATCGGCCGCGACCCGATTCACCCCCCGCTCTGGGTTGGACAAAGAACGAAGTGGCGCCGCCGCTCGATCGCCAGTTCCCGGTCATGGGCAAGCGCTGCGCCGACTGCCACGCGGATCCGCATCACGGGTCAGCCGGGGCCAACTGCGGCGATTGTCACTCCACCACCGGTTTCCGCGGCCTGCTGGCCGGGGCCGCGCGCACCCTCAAGCCGCGCGATCACAACCAGCTCTGGTTGCGCTTGCACGCCAATCTCCCCTGGGACGAAGACGAAGCCGGAGCGCAGGGCCGCTCATGCGCCCGCTGCCACGCCTCGCCGGTTTGCAGCAATTGCCATCGCACGCATCCGCCCAAGAGCCACACCGCGCTCTGGCGCTTGCGCAGTCACGGACCAGCCGCGGCATTCGATCCCGAGGCTTGTCGGGTGTGTCACCAGACCGGAGGGTGCATTCAGTGTCACAGAACCACGCCGCCACTCAGTCACCGCGGGGCCTGGGGTAAGGTGCATGGATTCGCGGCTGGCAGTTTTGGCAATGAAAACTGCTACGTCTGCCACGGTCGCGCCGATTGTTTGAGATGCCACTCGCCCCAGCCCCGATAGTAGAAATGAATCATGGCATACTAGGACCCACGGAGCATGGCACAAGAAGCAAGCCACGCGGTCACGGTTGATTCCCTTCGCTCGCTGCCGGTCTTTGCCGACCTGCCCAACCCAGAGCTCGATCGGCTCTTGCGTACAGGTCAGGTACGCCATCTCGACCATCGCCAGCGGTTGTCGTCGCTGGAACGGGGCCAGGGCGAAAGCTACTGCTTTGTGCTCTCAGGCGTGGTCGCAGTCGCGTTGGACCGAGAGGGCACGGCTGTCCCCGCGCGCTTGGGCGACGATCGCCCGATCGAGCAGATTGGTTTCTTTGCGCCGGGCGGGCTCTTCTCCGACGGTTTTCTCGATTGCCCGCCCGGCGTGGGAGAGCCGGTGCTCGACTGCATGGCCTCCACGCCGGCCACTTTGCTGACCGCCAGCCGCCCGGCCCTGGCCGAGATCATGGCCCGACACGCGGCCTGGTCCACCCGGCTCAGACAACAGATCGCAGCCTCACGCAACCAGTTTCTCAGCCAGCAGGAGCCCACCCGGCGACTGGTGCAGGACTTTTTCCTGCGCCACGGATTCGCATCCAGCTCGCTGGTCCGGGTGAGCCAGCTCGATCGCTGTCTCGACTGTAGCAAGTGCGAAGAGGCATGCGCCAAACGCCATGGCTTTTCTCGGGGAGTGCGCGCCGGTCTGCGCCTCGGGCGTCTGGCCATCCATCAGGTGTGCCAGCAGTGCGTGGACAGGCCGTGCTTGGCATCCTGCAAGGTGCAAGCCCTGGCCCTGGACGAGCAAGGTGAAATTCGCATCAGCGAACGCTGCACGGGCTGCGCGGTCTGTGCACGCAAGTGTCCCCACGGCGCCATCTTCATGGAGAAGTACACGGCTGGGCTCAAGCAGCGCCAGCGGGCGGTCAAGTGCGATCACTGTGCCGGACTTCCCAATCGCGCATGCTTCAATGCCTGTCCGACTGGCGCATTGGTGGAGCTTTCGCCCCAGGAGCTGTTCACCGAGACCGGGCCCGGCGGCCTGACCTTCTCCGGGGTGGCATTTCTGGAAGGCGTCGCCGAACATCGCGCCCGGCAAACCCACCGCGCATCCCGCGCGGTGGTGGCTACGCTCCTCTTTCTCGCCTTGGCGGTGGTGGGCCTTGAGGCGTTCTTGCGCCGGACACTGCCCGAGCACAGCTTGCACGCCACGCTGCTGCACTGGCTCGGAAGGGTCGAGCCGATCTCGTACAGCTCGGGAAAGGGATTCGGTCACTGGCTTGGATATATCGGGACGTCATTCATGCTCCTGACCATGCTTTACCCACTGCATACCCGCCTGGGCCTGCTGAAGAACCTAGGCGCCCAATCCAGCTGGCTCACTGTCCACCTTTGGGTAGGGTTCATCGGTGCAACCCTTGTGACGTATCATGCGGCGTTCAAGCTGGACCGCTGGGTGGGACTCTCCTGTATCTCGATGTGGATCGTCGTCGCCTCGGGGGCCATCGGCCGCTATCTCTACGGAAAGGTACACTCGGGCATCGGCCTGGCAGATTTCGAGACGCAATCCTTGACACGAAGCGCTGCTTCGCTCGTCGGTCACCGTAGGCCCTCGCGCGCAATGCAAATTCTGGCCTCCGAGAGCGAGGGGGCGGTCGGCTCGCACGGCTTGCTGGCAGTCATGCTGTGGCACGAGCTACGCGATTTCGCCGTGCTGCTCTGGTTGCGCTTCGCTGGCCTGGGCGACATTCCCGATCGCAAGACCCGTCGACAAATCCTGCAAATCCTGTCCGACCGGGCGGCACAGCGGCGCACTCGTTCCTATCTGGAAAGCGCCAGGAAGATGCTGCGCCACTGGAACTGGGCGCACATCATACTGACCATCACGATGTTCGCCCTGGCTGGCGTGCACATCGCGTACGGGTTTATGTACAAGGCTGTCTGAAGCCACGCCGCGGCACGCGCGATCCGTGATGCAAGACTTTCTGCATGCAAGAAAGTGTGAAACCCATCTGTGGCTCGAAGACACAAACTCCTGTGCATGGACGATCTTGTGCCTGCCACCGGCAGCCCGAAGGTACATACTGGTATGCCGACACGAGCGATTGCCGCCTCCAGTGACGTTTCGCAGCCCGCCTCGCCTTTCAACATCGTGAGGTTTTTCCGATGAACCGTATTCTCCGCAGCTTGGGCCCTGCTCTGCTGCTCGCAGTTGCGTTGCTGAGCCACGGCTGCGTCGGGGATCCAGGTACGGTTGGCCCAATGGTTGTTGGCGGCAAGGCCAGTTTGGACGCCTCTCCCAACTTGGGGGGCTCGACCGGTTCAGGTGGCTCGATCCGTTCGGGTGGTTCGACCGGCTCAGGTGGCTCGATCGGTTCAGGTGGCTCGATCCGTTCGGGTGGTTTGCCTAGCTCCGGTGGCTTGACCAGCTCCGATGGCACAACCAACTCCGGTGGCACAACCAGTTCTGGTGGCACGACCGGGTCCGGTGGCACGAGCAACTCCGGTGGCACGACCCGCGCCGGCGGCACGACCCGCGCTGGTGGCACGACTAGTTCGGGTGGCACGACCAGTTCGGGTGGCACGACCAGCTCTGGTGGCACGACCAGCTCTGGTGGCACGACCAGTTTGGGTGGCACGACCAGCGCTGGCGGCACGACCCGCGCTGGTGGCACGAACAGCTCTGGTGGCACCACCAGCTCTGGTGGCACGACCAGCTCTGGTGGCACGACTAGTCGGCCTGATGCGTCGCCCCCAGACACGGGTGGAGGCAATTGCACTCCGGCCGCTACCGCCGGTTCGGCGGTGCACTATGCTGGACAGACTTGCATCAACTGCCACGGTGCCGGAGGCGACTCCCCCAGAGTCTACGCGGCCGGAACCCTCTACTCCACGGCCGCAGGAGGCGCGGCTGTCTCCGGCGCCACGGTGAAGATTGGCAGCGTGACCATGATCACCGACAGAGGCGGCACGTTCTATACAAGCAAGACGGTGACCCTCAGTCCCCCGACGGTGAGTAAGTGCCCCAGCTCCGATCAGACCATGTCGAGCACTCCAACCTCTGCCGACTGCAATGGCTGCCACAAATCCGGCAGCCGGATTCACCTGCCGTAGGGTTCAGAGCCGCAACCAAAAGGGGTCGCGGTGGTTCATCTCGTCAGAGATGCGCAGCTGATCACAGACGACGATGCCACTCGGCGCCACAAACTCATCCGTCGCCGCGAAGAAGTGCTCTGAACCCAGCCTTCTCGAAATGCTCGTCCTTGGTGAGTGCCTCGCGCAGGCGACGGGCTTTCATGGCCTGAAAGCTCACGCAATCCGTGAATGACCATCCCTGATCGATGTGTTTGGCCATGAAGGCCGCAGCCCGTACGAAAACGTCCGGACTCGTCCAGTCGACGGCGCAAGCCCTCGATCGCAAGGTGGACTGAAAGAAGGCATCCACCAGATGCCCGAAGCCGCGGGCGACGAGCAAGGTCGCCGTCTCATCGAGCACGTAGTCGGTAGTCACGAACGTCGCACGGCGGCGCTCCCCTTGTTGCAGAATCCGAGCAGCCCGTTCGTGCATCTCGTCTCGCTCGACGAGTAACGCGTAGAAGCCACTCGTGTCGACGAACGTCTCAGAGGCCATAGACGACGTCGTCAATCTGGCGGTTTGTCAGAGAGGTCCCTCGACGTTTCGCAAGCTCGGTCAGCCGGTAGAAGGGGTCGTCTGCCTCCACCGTCGGGAGACGGATCGGTTCGAGCCGAAGTGCTGGACGTCCGCGATACGTGAGCACGAGGGCTTGGCCAGCGCGCACCTGTCCGACGATCTGCTTCGCGTGGGCTCGCAGGTCGAGCATGGATACTGTCTTGGCAGCCGGCATGAAGTGAAGTTTAAGTTAAAGTTGATCTTGAGTCAACCGCGACCCCGGTCCCGACGGACGCGACTTTCCGCGGCCACTACGGAACTACGCCCGTGCACCCGGGTGAATCGCGCTGCTGACCAGGTAGCGGCTGGCCCCGATGAGCGGCGCGCGCGGATCGAGCGCCACCCGCACAGGCAAGTTCTTCGCCCAACCCGTGAAGCGCCCCTTGTCGGCCAGCGCTGCCAGAAAGGATCCTTCCTTGAGCGCAGGCAATATCTTTGGGGCGATGCCGCCGCCGACAATCACGCCTCCGGTGGTCATCCCCTTGAGCGCCAGGTTCCCGGCCTCGGCACCCAGTACAGCACAGAACATGCGCAGGGTCTGCACACACACCGGATCGTGGTTGGCTAAGGCGGCTGCCGAGATTGCTGCGTTTGGATCGCCGCTTGCGAGTTGTTCAGTCAGCCAGGCGGGCTCGCGGGTGGTGGCTTCGTTGCGCAGGCAGCGATACAGGTTGCCGATGCCGGCGCCGGAGAGAATGCGCTCGTAGCTGACATGGCCGCCCAAGGCTGCCCGCAGGTGGCGCAGAAGAACGATCTCGTCGTCCGTGCGCGGGGCGAAGTCGGCGTGGCCGCCCTCCGACGCGATGGCGTGGTACTGCTTGCCGTCGAAGTGGAGCAGGGCCTCGCCCAGCCCGGTTCCGGGCGCGATGACTGCGATGTCGCCTCGGGCGCCAGCCTTCCCAGCCTGCAGCACCTCGAAATCTTGGGACGCAAGAAACAACATGCCGAAGGCGGCCGCTTCCAGATCATTGAGCAGCCGTACGCGGGGTGCGTGCAGGGCCTTGGCCAGGAACTCCTCGTCGAGCAACCAAGGCAGATTGGTCAGCCTAGCCCTCCCACCCTCGACCGGCCCGGCCACCCCGAAGCAGGCGCCGGTCAGCACGGGCCGTGCGGTGGCCGAGAGAAACTCATCCACCACTGCCTCAAGTGAATGGTATTCGAGGCTGGGGAAGGTGGTTTCGCGCACGCAGCGCAGATCCTCGCCCGCCGTCTCGAAGAGCGCCAGGACAGTCTTGGTTCCGCCGATGTCGCCAGCAATGATCATAGTGGCCACGTTAGCACTCTCATTGGCAGCGGCGAAGTCCTCGCAGTAGGAGAGGTATCACGCTAGACGCCTCGCGTCTGGGCGCTTCTTTCTGGCCGCCCGCAGCAGTGCGCGTGTATCATCAGCCGAGGCCCACACTGTGACCAGCGAGCGGAATTCCCCCCACGATCCGCAAGCCGGCGCCCAGCCTGCACCGCGGGAGACCGGCGCTCCGTCGGACGCGGCTTTGCCGTCGGCCGACGTGGCCCTGGTGATCGCGTTCATCACGCAACTGCGGCGTGTGTTTTCCGCGCCCAGCTACCGGCCACCGCTTCTGCCCACGGTGGCGCTGGAAGTCCATCAACTGTCGCTGCGCTCCGACGTGGGCGCGGATCAGTTGGTCGAGGTGCTGGAGAGGGATGCAGTACTGGCGGCACAGGTTCTGCGCGTGGCCGGCTCGGCGGCCTACGGCGGCTGGGGCCAAGACGACATCTCGTTGAAGGTCGCGGTGGTCCGGCTGGGGATGCGCAATCTGGCCAGCGTGGTGTGGGAAGTTGCGGCGGGCATGCGGGTGTTTCGCTCGGCCCGCTACGCCGTGGCGATGGAACAGATCCGCACCCACAGCACGATGTGCGCGCACCTGTGCCGGCTAGTAGCTTCGCGCAAGGCGTTGTCCACAGAGACCGCGTTTCTGTGCGGCCTGCTGCATGACATCGGCATGGCGGCTACGCTGCTCGTGCTGTCCGATCGTCCCAAGGACGAACCGTCCATCAGCCCGGGGGTACTCGACGAGGTCTTGCGCCAGACACACCAGGAAGTCTCCGGCATGATCGCCCAGCTATGGAAGCTGCCGGCTGAGGTACAGAATGTGCTGGCCAACCATCACAGTTTTCCCGCCGGCCAGCCACCCCATCCCCTCTCCGCTGCGGTCGCCATCGTCGAAGAACTGAGCCGCGATCTCGGCCACGGCGTCGAGATCGGGGCTGGCCGCTGCGACCGCGTGGTGCCCGAAACCTTGGCGCGCGCCCGTGAGGTCCTAGGGTTCACCGAGGAGCAAGAAGCTGAGCTGCGCGAGACCGCGGAAAAACTGGCCGCTTCGGTGACCCAGGATCTCGCGCCGGGGAAACCGAAGCCGGTCCCCTCTCCTGCGGCCAAGACGGCGTCCGCGCCAGCCGCGGCAGCGCCGTCCGTGGCAGCCAAGTCCGCCGTGCCCCACCATGCCCGCCTGTCGCTGTGGCGGCGTCTGGGCCGCATGTTCGGGGGCAAGTAGCGCTGTGCGCCAAAACGGCCTGGCTCCGACCCTACTCCCGTGACAAGGGGAGCCACGGATTCGTGGGCGACCACGGCCACGTATACGGCCACGACCTCCTGCGGCTGTCGCGCGATTGTGGTCAGGTTAGCCTCAGCGACTGTTCTGTGGTATGGATGCCGCGCACCGGCGGACACCTACATCAACCTCACGAAACACGTGTGACCGTGGAGCAACCGGGAAGAATAGGAGTCGACATCGGCGCCGTATCGCTCAAGGCGGTTCGGATCGATGGTGCCGGCAGGGTCGTTCAGTCCTTCTACGCCCGACACAAGGGCGAGCCTGCTCCCGTGTTGGAACGGGCCCTACGCGAGCTTGACCTTGCGCCCGGCGACGCCATCGGCTTCTGCGGGCTGAATGCGACCCGCTTCTGCGAGGCGTTTGAGACCCGGCGGCTGGACATCGCGGCCTGCCAGATTCGCGTCGTGCATGCCCAGTTCCCCGAGGTTCGCAACATCATCGACATCGGCGGCGGCTCGGTGACTCTCGTGCAGCTCGACGCCCAGGGGCACTTCCAGAACTACGCCACCAACTCCATGTGTGCGGCGGGCACTGGATCGTTTCTCGACGAACAAGCCGCTCGCTTGGGCCTGGATTGCAGCGATCCGGCCTTGGTGGGCAGCGTGGCCGAGCCGCCCTCCATCGCCACCCGTTGCTCGGTCTTCGCCAAGAGCGATCTCATCCACCGCCAGCAAGAGGGCTACAGCAAGGCAGCCATGTGGTCGGGCCTTTGCCGGGGCATGACCCGCACCCTGATCGGAACCCTGTTGCGGGCGCGGCCGTTGGATGCGCCCACGGCGATCATCGGAGGGGTGGCGCTCAACCGCGAAGTTCTGCGCTGGTTGGACGCGGCTTTCCCCAACCTGCTGCACGCGCCGGCCTCGCCCCATCTGGTGGCGGCCATGGGAGCTGCCGCCCTGGGCGCGGTGCCGCGGCGGCTGCCCTCGCGCGAATCACTGCATCGTATTGCCACCAGCAGCGATGTGGAATTTCACCCCTGGCCGCTCACCCTGGAGAAGTCCAAGTACCCCGACTTTCGCCTGGCCGAGTCCTACACCGACCAAGAAGACAATGAGGTCCGCGTGGTTTCCTGGCCCGCGGGCCAGTCGTTACGCGTGTACCTGGGCATCGACATCGGCTCGACCAGCACCAAGCTGGCGCTGGTCAACGACAAGGACGAGCTGCTGGTCGACGTGTACCGCAAGACGGGCGGAGATCCCATCGGCGCCACCCAGAAACTGTGCCGCGCCCTGCGCGAGCTTGAGGAAAAGAAGGGCGCGCACATCGAAGTCCTGGGCGCAGGGACTACGGGCAGCGGCCGCAAGATCGTGGGCGAGGTCATCGGCGCGGACGCGATCATCAACGAAATCAGCGCCCATGTGGCCGGCGCCACCTTCACCGATCCCACGGTTGACACCATCTTCGAAATCGGCGGCCAGGACGCCAAGTACATGCACGTCGTCGACGGTCACATCCGCGACGCCAACATGAACTACGTGTGTGCCGCGGGCACGGGCTCGTTCGTCGAGGAGCAGGCCAACAAGCTGGGCTACCGAGTGGCCGATGTGGGCCAGGCGGTGCTGGGGGTGAAGCCTCCCCGTGCCACCGACCGCTGCACCGTCTTCATGGAACAGGACGTGGTCCGCTTCATCGAGGCAGGCGCCAGCCGGCCCGAGGCCCTAGCCGCGGTCATGGTCGCGGTGGCCAAGAACTATCTCAACAAGGTGGTGGGTAACCGCCACCGCAGCCGCAAACGCATCATGTTCCAGGGCGCCACTGCGCGGAACAAGGCGCTGGTGGCCGCGTTCGAGCGCCTGCTCGACGTGGAGGTGGTGGTATCGCCTTACTGCCACGTGATGGGCGCCTTCGGCGTGGCCCGGCTGGTGCGCCAGAGCATGGCGGAACAGGGTGTGAGCTCGTCGCGCTTTCGTGGGCTCGACCTGGACAAGCGCAAGATCGGGTTGCGCAAGGAGACCTGCGATCTCTGTCAGAACAACTGCACCATCACCTTTGCCGACATCGAGGGCGTGCAGGGCTCGCCCTCGTGGGGCTATATGTGCGGCCGCGATCCCAACGAGCACAAGGTACGCAAGAGCCCGTACGACCGAGCCCTGCGTCTGCGCCAGCGTCTGTGGCGCGAAGCCGGCGCTGGGGTGAAGGTCGCGGACAGTGCGCCGGTGGTGGGCCTTCCCCAGGCGCTTCTGACCTACACCTACTATCCACTTTGGCAGCGCTTCTTCAACACGCTGGGCTTGCGCGTCCAACTATCGGGCCAGACCACGGACGAGATTCGCGAGCTGGGCCCGCGCATGGCGGGCGCCGACTTCTGCTTCCCGGCCAAGCTGGCGCTCGGCCATGTGGCCAAGCTGGCAGTCACCGAGGGCGTGGACTTTGTGTTCGTGCCGCACCTGAAGAACACGCCGGCCAACCAAGAGTCCACCGGCACGTGCGCGTGCCCCTATGTGCAGGGTACCGCGGCCTGCAGCCGCACCGCCCTGGCCATGAACCACATGGACGCTTCGCGCTTGCTCTCACCCCTGGTGGACATGCGCATGCGCGAGCGGGACATCATCAAGACGCTGGCCGACGAGCTGGCGCGGCCGCTCGGGTGCTCGTCGCGCGACATCCGGCGCGCCTGGCGCGCGGGTCTGCAGGCGCAGGCCAGCTTCGAGGAGCGCTGCCAGGAAGAAGGCGCCAAGATCCTGGCCGAGGCCACCGCCAAGAACGAGAAGATGATCCTATTGGTGGGCCGGCCGTACAACAACTACGACGGCGGCGCCAACCTGGGTCTTCCGCAGAAGATCGCGGACATGGGCCGCACGGTGCTGCCCATGGACTTCCTTCGGCCCGAGCTGTGGCGCCTGGGTCTGCGCTACCGCAACGCCTTTTGGAGCTATGGCCAGAGGATCCTCACCGCGCTGGAACAGGCGGCTGAGAGCGAGTTGCTCGACGTGGTGTACCTGACCAACTTCTCCTGCGGGCCGGACAGTTTCCTGCTCAGCTTTGCCGAGGAGATCATGGGGCGCCGGCCGCTGCTCATGCTGGAACTGGATGAGCACGGCGCCGACGCGGGGTACATGACCCGGCTGGAGGCGTACTTCGATGTGTTGCGACGGCCGCGGCCCGAGCGCGGCCCGCGCGCGCGCGAGCACATCGAGCCTTCGGATCTGCGCGGCCGCACTATCTGGGTCCCGCCCATGCACCAGTTCGGCACGCGTTTGTTCGCGGCGGCCTTCCGGCAACACGGCTACGACGCGCGCACCTTGCCCGACGAGGACAAGGAATCGTTCGACCTGGGGCGCTCGCTCACCCGCGGGTCCGAGTGCCTGCCCTGCGCGCTCACGATTGGCACTCTTCTCAAGACACTACGCCAGCAGCCAGCGGGCGGCAGACACGCCTTCTTCATGCCAAGTTCCAAGGGTCCGTGCCGCTTCGGCCAGTACACCGTCCTGCACCGGCAGATCCTGGACCGCGAGGGCTTCGAAGACGTGGCAATACTGGCCCCCGCGTCGAACAACGCTTATCAAGGGCTGGACAGCCAGATGCGGCGCTCGCTGTTCAAGGCGATTGCCTGCGCGGACATCATCCTCAAGGCCCAATGCAAGGTGCGGCCCTACGAGGTCAACGCCGGTGAAACCGACCGCGTGGTGGCCGAGGTGACCGACGCGGTGGCGCTGGCCCTGGAGACGGAAGGCGATCTTCCTGCTGTCATCCACGAGGGCATCGGCAGGATCGCCGCGATTCCCGTGACCGGGGCGCGCAAGCCCTTGGTTGGCATTGTGGGCGAAATCTATGTGCGCAACAACCTCTACGCCAATGAAGACGTGATCAGTGCCATTGAGATGTTCGGCGGCGAGGCGTGGATGATCCCGATTACCGACTGGATCCTCTACACTTCGTCAATTGAGAACTACATGGAGGAGTTTCCTTCGACCATCATGTCGTGGGACAAGGCCGACACCTTCGTCACCTACCATTGGATGAGGCACTGGGAGCAGAAGCTCATGCGCGCGGCCAGTCCGCTCCTCGACGACCGGCACGAGCCATCATTCCAAGAATGCATGAAACTGGCCACCCCCTACATGGCGTTCTATTGCGGCGGGGAGGGCAAGCTGTCCATCGGCCGCGCCATCAAGTTCGCGCAGCAGGGGGCAGCCATGGTGGTGAATTGCGCGCCCTTTGGTTGCATGCCCGAGACCGTGGCCACGGCAGTGTTCGGCCGCGTGTCAGCCGAGGTCGACATGCCCATTGTCAGCCTGTTCTACGACGGCAGCGGCGGACAAAACCGGCGCCTGGAGGTCTTCCTCAACAACGCGGTCGGCAGCAAAGGCGCAAGTGGCCGCATGCGGATCGGTGGCGCAGGCGACGTGCAGCCCGGTGCCTGGCAGTCCCGCGACAAGCTGGTGCCGGCGCAGAACCTGACCGCGCACATGCGCACGGGCGGGAACGCCGGCGAGTCGGCGTAGCAGTAGGCGCACCGCGCCTCTCAGATTCTTGGACCGACTGTGACAGGCTTGTCCTGAGTCCGTCGCCCTCCGTCGACCACTACTCCTTAGCGACACTCCCAGCCTCAGATCTTTGCAGTCCCAAGGCTTGGAGCTTGCGTGCAAAGCTCGCACTGTCGCCTAGGGTGTGGACGAAGGTGCCGTCCGCTCTGGCGTACGAAATGATGCCGCCGCCACGAACCGCCGCCATCAACACGCGATCGGGCGCCAGTGCGCTGCGCGCTTCGCGGAACCCGAGATCGCCAAATAGCTGTCTAGGCAGAGAGGCAACCGGGCCGAGCGCCAACAAGTAGCGGCCCGGACAGCCCCGCATGGGTCGCCAGACAAAGCGCGCGAGCAGCTCCTCGAAGGTCACCAGGTCAGTCGGCATCACTCCACCTACCACATTGTACTTGGAGGCGAACAGCGGCATGCGAGCCTCAAGGCCGCAAGCTGCTGCTTGCGACCGGGCCGACTATTGGCTAGGACGGGGGCATGCCACTTGTTCAAATCGACGTCCTGCACGGCCATTCCGTTGCCCATCGGCGCGCCATCCTCGACGGCGTGCACGCAGCACTGGTTGAGTGCTTCAAGATTCCCGACCACGACCGTCATCAGGTGCTGCACGAGCACGCGGCGGATAACTTCGACCGCCCGCCCGGCAAGAGCGACAATTCCACTGTAGTGCAAATCCTGGCCTTCCCCGGTCGTAGCCGCGAAGCCAAGCGTGCTCTCTTTGCGGCTATCGTGCGCAATCTGCAGCAGGCCCCCGGCATCGATCCGTGCGATGTGTTCATTGTTCTCTGCGAACCACCCCTCGACAATTGGGGCATCCGTGGCGGGCAGCAGGCCTCCAGCCTCGACCTGGGTTTCAAGATCGACGTCTAACCACGGCTTGTCGGGAAGTCCGGCGAACCGATGCGCCGGTAGCACGAGGCCGAGCACCAAGACCGGGTATGGCCACTAAGGACTTCCGAACCTGGTCACTGGACGTCGTCGTCGGGCCACCGCGGCTCGCTGCAATTGAAGCAGTGTCGATGCGCGAAGTGATGGCGCGGGACCGACCCGCCGGCGGGCCTGGCGTCTCAAGGTGCGGGCTGCGGCGAAGTTGGGGGCTGGCCCGCGGGCTGCGGCGAAGGGCCAATGCTTTGCATGTAGTCCTCAATCACTTTGCGGACGTTGGCGTCCCTGGGGATGACTGAGATCTCGATGCGGCGATTTTGTTGGTAGGCCGCTTCGGCCTTTTCTGGGTTGATGGGACGGAACTTGGAGTAGGCGCTGGCGGCGAAGTAACTACCGTAGGTATCGGCGAGCGTCTTGTTGCTCTGGAACAGGTAATCGAGGACGGCAGTCGCGCGCTTGGCCGACAGATCCCAGTTGAAGGAAGCTGAGCCGCGCTCGTCGGTGTGCCCCTGGATGACGATGGTGTCGATGTTCTCGCGCACCTCGGCGTCTGCCAGGAGATTGCCCAGCGCCCTCGCCAGCGAATCCAGGAAGGGCTTCGCCTGCTTCTTGATGGCGTAGGAGTTGTACTCGAACACCAGGCTCTCGTTGACCGCGATGTCGCCGTTGTTGCCGATAGTCACCAGCTGTCCACTGGTTGGGCTGGTTTGACCGAGCTGCGTCTCGATCGCGCGTTTCAGCTTTTCCAGCACGGAGACACGCAGGACCGCGATGCTTCGTAGCTGTGTGCGCAGGTTGCCGAGCTGCCGATTGCTGTCAGCCACCACCACCTGCTGGTCGCGCAGCCTGCGTTGCGAGATCTCGAGCTCGGCCCTGCCGGCTTGGACTTCCGCCTGCACCGAGCGGAGTTGGCGCTCGGAGGCTGCGATTCTTTGCTGAAAGGCTTCCAGGCGCTTTTCGCTGATCAAGTTCTTGACGTAGGCGAGCAAGACCAGCACGAACATGATGAGCGCCATGGTCGACATGACGTCGGTGAACGCGGGCCAAATCTCGCGCGTGCCCTCGTGATCCGACAGGAGCGGTCGCCGGTATCTCACAGGCTCTCCCCTCAGAGTTTGCGACCGGGAATGGTTGCGCCGAACTGGGCCTTGAGTGAGTCACTCAAGTCAGCGAAGGTCAGACTCAGCCTCTGCACGTTGTCCTTGAGGTGCACGTTGAACTCGTGGAAGTCTCTGGTGGTCGTCGCGAAGGCCTGCAATGCGGACTCGAAACGCGCGACCGCGCCGTCGAGGCGCACCACTGAATCGCCGAAGCCTGCCAGGGCTGGCTTCGGTGCGCCGCTGGCAGCAGAGGACAGCACGCGGTCAAGGTAGGTTTCGATCTGTATCATCACTGCGGTCCGCCGGTCCGAGACGTTGGACAGGACGCCAAGCACGGTAAGGATGACGGCGGACAGGATGCCGACCAGGGAATTGGAAAATGCCACCGCCATGCCCGACAGGGCACGGGTCAAGCCCTGACTAACCCCGAGCGCGGCGTCGGTGCCGACGCCGGTCTCTGCCGAGACCAGATTGACGATTCTTCCGATGGATAGCGTGAGCCCGTAGAACGTACCCAGCAGCCCCAGGATGATGACCAATCCGGTCGCCGCGCGGACAAAGCGCTCGGCAAACAGCATCGGCCGAAGATCGGACTGGAAGCGTTCCTCGATCAACGCCTGGGTGTTCAGCTCGCGTGGGCGTTGTGCCGCCTCACCGGCATCGCTGACGATGTGGCTCAGGACCGGATGCGAAAAGGTTGCCTCCGGATCGCCAGCGCGGCGAAGGTCCTTCTCCAAGCTGGCGTAGCGAGCGCGAAGCCAGAGGTTCGCGACGATAGCGAGCACGAGGGTGGTGACCGTGGTCGCTAGGATTGCCAGACCTGTGGAATCGATCAGGGACAGCGCCCCGAGCATTGTGTTGATCATTGGCCTAGAATGGTACTAGAGAAACAAGCGCAGTTCCAACCCGATCGACCAGACCTGGTAATTCTTGGCCGCGGTCACGCGCATGCTGCTGTCAGCATCGCTGCACTGGTGGCCCTCGCTCCCGGGGGGGATCATGCACGCACCCTCGGCAGTCACGATCTCGTACTGGAAGGACGGCCCGACCGCCAGTAAGGGCAATATGCGGTAGTCGATTCCCAGAGACAGGGGGATCCCGACCCCGTGGTGGGTGAGGCTGACGAGGCCGGTCGGCGCCGTCGTGGACTGGTTGTAGGTCTGCTTGTCGTAGACATAATTGACGCCCACCGATGCCCATGGATCGAAGTCACTCAACAGACCGGTCACCGGAAGGTAGCCGCGGCCATAGAACCCGACCTGCAGACCGGAACGGCTGACGCCCGTAAGTTCGTTCGGGATCGATGACGACGCTGTGCTAGTCCGCCATCCGCCGGTCAGGCCCAAGCTCACGAAAGAATACGGCCGATAGCCGACAGCTCCGTCGAGGACGAAGCCGCCCCCATACGGCTTGGCCGTTCCCTTCCAGATGGCGCTGGCTTGCATGTTCGGATTGCCCGGGCTCGCTTCGTACCGGACGGGCGAGGTGTCCCCCGCCGAGCCATAGCCGGGGCGAAGCACCACTTCCAGGCCAAGGCCCGCGTGCGCTGGCGCCGGGCCGATAATCACCGCAATCACTGCCGTGGCGAACGAAAGCAGTCGACCAGATCGCATCGGGGAACCTCCTGGGCGCTAAAGCAGCGCTACAATTCACACGGACGAGGCCTTCTATCCCACTTGGCTGCGACGATCAATCAACCCGATCTTGTCTGCAGCGTACCCACCAGGAATTCGTGCACCATCGCGAGATCGTCGAAGGACAGCCGTCGTTCGAGGTTGTGATCGCGCCGCACGTGATGAACGTGGTCGGGGGGAAGCGGCCGATGCGCGAAGATGCCGCGCGAGCAGAGGCGCGCATCGGCGCGCGCAGTTCGCATAATCTCGTCCATGAGGGTGCCGAAATCGGCCTCGCTGAGGTACGAGGAGACGTCGGCAATCGAGTAACCGTCGAAGCTGCCGTCGGCGAGGTCGGCGAGCGCTGCGGCGGCCGGCGCTGTCACGATCGTGATCTGCGTTGTCTTGAGGGCTTCGCGTATGCGCTCGAACGAGCCGGGCAGAAGATAGATGGGCATCGCGGGCTCGTAGACGTAGCGCGCGAAAAAAACCAACTGCAGAAGGTGACTATCGCGCGCGAGGTGGTTGCACAGGTATCGGTGCATGAGATCGAAGATGCGCTTGTGCAGTGGCACCTCGGGGGGCACGAAGCGCCAGAAGCCCGGATCGCGCGAGAACATCTCCAGGAAGGAGCGGCGGCACAGCGTCTCGCCGACAAAGCGCCAGGCGCGCGTGTTCCATCCCTCGAGAAAGTGGCGCTGCTTCGCGATGTCGTCGAACTTGAACAGCCGGTTGATCCAGATCGGCCGTACTACGTGCGTGACCCGCGCGACGTGGACGAGAAAGCGCTCGAGGCTGCCCTGGAAGAGCGCCCCCCGCCGCACGACCTGCGGGTGAGCATCAAAGAAGGCTCCCGCCGCGCTGGAGAGATCGGGCCTCAGGTTTTGGTAGACCTTGAGTCGATCACGCGCGGGCCGCACCCCCAGAAAAGCCAGGTAGCGCTCGTGGTTGAGGGCGCGCATGGCCGCGATCTTGAGCTCGAGCAAATAATTCTGCGTCGGGTTCACATCGACCGCCACGATCTCCTGTGGGCGATCATAAAGCAGGTTGAGCACGCGTCCACCGCCGGCGGTGATGCAGAATACGCGTTTGCCGGCGCCCAGCCGCAGCGCTTTGAGCTCACTGCGGGAGTCTTCGTTGCACGACGAGTAGCTGATGCGTCCGCTGAACTTCTTCCACGGAATAGCACCGGCCTCAGCCTCGGTCGAGTGCTTGGGACTACGTGCGGGGAGCGATGGGAGAATGGCCGACTGGTTGGCGAGATCACGCTGCATGGTCATGCCTCTTTGGCGCAAGCCTTTCTCATGAATTCTTGTCGAAACTCTTCTCGGATTCAACCTGCATGCCGAATTTTTGCATACGGCGCAAGAGCTGAAAGCGACTAATGCCCAGGAGCTTTGCCGCCTCGGTGCGGACGTTGCGGGCGCGGTTCATCGCCTGACGGATCATGCGCACTTCGACGTCGGCTAGGGAATCGACGCCTGGCACGACCTCGAGCTGCGAGGTGGGTGGCAAAGGTCCCTTGCGGCCGAGGGCGAGCACGCGCTGAGGCAAGTGTCGGAGCTCGATGCGCGGCGATTCCGTCAAGATTACCGCGCGCTCGATGATGTTCTTGAGCTCCCGCACATTGCCCGGATAGGCATAGCCCAAGAGTACTTGGCTGACCTCAGTGGCAAATGGCTCGGTCGGCTTGTTCAGGCGCTCACCGTAGAGAACGCGGAAGTGCTCCGCCAAGAGCAGGATGTCGTCCCCGCGTTCGCGCAAGGGCGGAATGTGGATGGGGAAGACCGCCAACCGTTGGAAGAGATCCTGGCGAAAGCGGCCCGCCTGTACCAGGGCAGACAAGTCCTGGTTGGTGGCGGCGACCACACGGGCCCTAAGCGGAATCTCACGACTCGATCCCAGACGGCGAAAGCTGCGGCTCTCGAGCACGCGCAGCAGCTTGCCCTGACCCAGCGCCATGTCGCCGATCTCGTCGAGGAAAACCGTGCCGTCGCGGGCTTCCTCGAAAGCGCCTATCTGTAGCTCCTGCGCTCCCGTGAAGGCGCCACGCTCGTGTCCGAAGAGCAGACTCTCCGCGAGATTCTCGGGCAAAGCGAGGCAGTCGACCACTACCAACGGGGAGGCCGCGGGGCGCGACAGGGAATGGATGTAGCGACACGCCACTTCTTTGCCGACGCCGGTTTCCCCGGTGAGCAGCAGCGTCGTGTCCTTGGCCGCGGCTATCTTGCTGAGCTGGTCGATGACGAGGTGCATCGCGGTCGAGCGACCGAGGAGTCCCTCACACTTCACATCGGCCGTGCCGTGCGCCTCCTGGCGGAGTTGGGCGCGCTGGCGCAATTCGAGCACGCGCTCGAGGATCGGGGCGAGGCTGGCCTCCTTGACGATGTAGTCCTCGGCGCCGTGACGAATCGCCCGCACGGCGTTGGGGATGGTCTGGTACGCCGTCATCATGAGCAGTGCAGCGTTGGGTTGGTGGTTGAGAAGTTGCGGGATGATGCGAATGCCGTCGTCATCCGGCAAACGATGATCGAGCAGAATCACGCCATACTGCCGGTTCTCAACCATGCGAAGCGCCTCGCGGCAGTTGTACGCGAGATCGCAGGAGATGCCCTGACGGCCGATCTCGCGCCCGATGGCTTGGGCGTAGAGATCCTCGTCGTCGACGATCAGGGCCCAGAAGGGCTGACTCATGCCGCACCGTCTATCACGCTACGGCGTGAGGGAAGCACCACCGTCGCCTGGCACCCGCCTCCGTCGCGGTTTCTCAGATCGACGAAGCCGCCGTGGGCGCGCGCGATCTTCTGGCACACGGCCAGGCCGAGGCCGGTCCCGTTCTTCTTGGTGGTGAAGAAGGGGCGCAGACAGTCCGCCGCGCTCGCCGGCAATCCTGGCCCGCGGTCCTCGACGGTAATAGCCATCTCGAAGCCACTCTGCGCGACGTGACAGGTGACCTGACCCCCGGCGGGAGTGGCCTCGAGCGCGTTGAGCAAGAGGTTGAACACGACCTGCTTTATGGCTTCGTAGTCAGCCTCGATAGTCAACTCCGGATCCGCCTGACAGAGAATGGTCTTGCCTGCCAGACGATGGGCTCCTGCCAGCAAGCGACGCGCGTCATCCAACAACTCGCCGAGGCGCACCTGGGTCACGGTCATCTCGCGTCGGGCTGCCAGGTAGTCTCTGAGAATCATGTCCATGCGCACGATCTCTTTCGCGAGCGCGGCCAGGATGTTGCGCTGGCTGGCCGCGGTTTCGGGCTCGCGAATCAGACTCTCAAGGGTTGCGCCGATGGCGACGAGAGGATTGCGAATCTCGTGAGCGAGCTGAGCCGCCATCTCCCCCATGGTGGCGAGGCGTTCCTGTTGCACGAGATGGTCAGAATCCCGCTTGCTCGGCTCGCGCAGCACTAGCAAGAAGCCAACCAGTTGGCGAGAGTCATCGGCGAGAAGCAGCGCCTCGACGCGCACCGGAACCAGCGATCCGTTGCGGCGACGTACCACCGTCGCGCGTTGGGAATAGGTTTTCTGCGGATCAATGGTCTGATGGCTGAGAATCTCCATGACCTCGTCGGGCGCCGAAAAAAGCGCTCCGATCGGCTGGCCGGTGAGCGCCTCCGCGTCGTAGCCCAGAAGCTGCGCCGTGGCGGGATTGCACGAGGTAACTAGAAGTTCTGGATCCAAGAAAAGCGCGGGCGCTGGGTCGCCCAGCGTCAGGCGCACGAGCTGATTCTCGATCGAGGCCGCCGTCTGCCGTGGCGACGAAAGGATGCACAGGACGCCGTTCGTGCCGTCGAAATCGAGGCGCGACAACTTGATGCGGAGATCGCTATCGAGTCGCGTGGGGAGCCCGCCGGCTTCGCCAGCGGCGCACCATCGCGGGAGGGTATGGGAACCCTTTGAGGGTTCCCATGTCAGATCGAAACTGTGCTCGCGTTCAGGCTCCGGCCCCTCGAGAAAGGCGCGGACGTTCGTGCCGATTGTGCGCACAAGGTCGCTTTCGCGCAAGACCCGCTCAATGGCAGCATTGCCGCGTGGACCATGGCCGCGCAACTCGCCGCGCGCATCGAACAGGAGGCTGTCGGGTTGATCGTCGGGGAGGTGGTCGAAGAGGGTTTGGCTCTGGCCCATGAGATCGTTTTCGAGGATCTCGCCGATGCGCCGGGCATAACGCAAGAGCACCTCGCGTTGTTGGCGGTTGAAGGGCTGAAGCCCTTCCTTCTCGAAGAGAAGGACGCCGTAGTTTCGCGTGCTGCCAAGCGCGGGGACGCACGCATAGCTGCGTTCGCCCACCAGACGCGCGGTTGCCCCGAGTATGAACGGGGGCAGGGCTGCTCCCACGAGCTCCTTGAGGGAAGTGGTTTCGCAGAACAGGGCCTCACGCCAGGAACGAGCGATCAGACTTCCCTCGGCGCTCTTCATGGGCCATGAGAACCGCGGGAACTGCGCGCCCAGCATCTTCTCGATCTCGGCGATGATCGGCAAGGCGTCAGCCGTGATGCCCAGGTGAACCCGAATCTCCTGCTTCTTCTCGTTGAAGAGAATCAGGTTGGTGGAATTGCAGCCGACAATCTTGGCGGCGCCGCGCAAGGCGGACTCCAAAAACTGCTTGAGGTTCGCGGACCCCACCATGATGGCAGGACGAATCATACTCGCGAGAGCACCTCCTGCCCAACCGGAATCGCACGGGATGGGGCTTGGAGCGTGCGATTCCGCACATCTTGCGTGCTTCCGCACGCCGGAGCGGCTGAGTGACTCGACAGCTCCGCGGCCTAACCCCCGGGGAAGTCATTGGGGGTGCGTGACCACAAGAGGTGGTTCATAGTTTGCAGATTGTCACCTGCTTTTGCCACGAGACGAAAGGTGCCACACGATGAAGCTCTCCGTCGCCTGCAACTTCGATGAGGCGCTCCTGAAGGGCCTGGCTGGGTATCCCGTGTACGAGGTCTACGGGAAGCTCACCACTGACTACTTCGGTGGCGGACGTCCCGCTTTCTACCTGCCCCAGGTCAATCGCCGCGTGCTTGAACGCACCGTGAAGACAGCGCACGAAAACGGCATCCAGTTCAACTATCTGCTCAACGCGTCTGCCATGGGCAACACAGAGTTCACGCGGGTCGGGCAGCGCAAGATGGAGGCGATGCTCGACTGGCTGGACGGCACCGGGATTGATTCGATCACCGTGGCCAACGTGTATTTCTTGCGCCTCATCAAGCGACGTCATCCGCGCATCAGCGTGCGGGTCAGCTCGCATCGCTTTACCGATACGCCGCGCAAGGTGCGCTTTTGGGTCGACAACGGTGCTGACGTGATCGTGGTCTCCGAGGTGGGCGTGCATCGCGAGTTCCAGACCCTGATTGCGATGAAAGAAGCGGCGCAAGGGATTGACCTGCAGCTCATCGTCAACAATTGGTGTCGCCAGGACTGTGCCATTGCCGGCAACCATGCCGTGGCTCTCTCGGCGGCGTCACAAGCGAAGAGTCGCGGGTTCCCGCTCGATTACTGCTCGATCTTGTGCAACCAGATTCGCCTGCGCGAGCCGGTCAACTACCTGCGCGCCAACTGGATTCGCCCCGAGGACCTGCACTACTACGAGAAGCTCGGGTACGAAACCTTCAAGATCGTCGAGCGCAACACCCCGACGCAAATCCTGCTTGAACGGGTCAAGGCCTACTCGGAACGTCGCTATGACGGCAATTTGCTCGATCTGGTGCAGAACTACGCCTACCCGAAGGACAAACTCGGTGCCGTGGGGAAGGACGCCTATTCGTTTAGGCGCATGCTCAAGTACTTCATCAAGCCGCGCACCATCAATTTGCTGCGCTTCCGCAAACTCATCGACTTTGGACACGCAGCCAGCATGCTCTATCCGCGCGAGGGCGCGAATCCGGTGATGATCGACAATCGCGCGCTCGATGGTTTCATGGAGCGCTTCACCACCAAGAACTGCCAGTCGACCGATTGCGAGAGCTGTCGCTACTGCCACGAGTGGGCGGAGCGCGCCGTCACCATCGATCCCAGTTGGCGTGCGAAGTTGGATCCCATGTATCAGGACTTGCTCGGCGATATCGAGGGTGGCGCCTTCTGGGAGCCGTACACCCGCACGGTCTCGCAGATGGTGCGACAACGGTGGCATGACGGGCGGAACCCAGCGTGAGAGCGACGGGCACGGCGACGGCGTCGCCGACCAGCAGCGGCCCTGATCGCGCCCTGTGCGAGCGCGCCATCACGCGCGGTTTCGACTACCTTGCCTCGCAACAAGAGGCCGACGGTGCCTGGCGCGGCGACTATGGTGGACCAATGTTCCTTCTGCCGATGTACGTGGCGGCCTGCCACATCGGCAAGCGAAGCATCGAGCCCAAGACCCGCGCGCGCATGATCGCCTATCTATCGGCGACCCAAGACGCCAACGGCAGCTTCGGCCTGCACGCGGAAAGCTCCGGCTGCCTGTTCACAACCGTTCTTTGCTACGTGGCCTTTCGCCTGCTCGGGCTGCCGGCCGACGACGAACGCGTGGCGCGGGCCCGCGCGTTCATCCACGCCAACGGCACCGCACTCGCGTGTGCCAGTTGGGGCAAGTTCACGCTCGCGCTGCTCAATCTTTACGAATATGACGGGTTGCAGCCGGTCCTGCCGGAATTGTGGCTTCTGCCCGCCAGTCTGCCATTTCATCCCAGCCGCCTCTGGTGTCACTGTCGGCAAGTGTATCTGCCCATGGCGCACCTCTATGGCATGCAGGCGCGGATGCCGGCCGACGAGCTCACCCACGCGCTCCGACGCGAACTGTACGATCGTCCCTACGACAGCATCCGTTTCGCCGAGCACCGCAACACTATTGCTCCCAGTGATGTCTACGTGCCCACGTCCTCCGCGCTCAAAGTTATCAACTTCGTCCTCGGCCGGTACGAACGGGTGCACGCGCGCGGGTTGCGCAAGCGTGCGCTCGCGCGGCTTTTCGATCACATCGAGTTTGAGGACCGCGCCACCCAGTTCATCCGCATCGGCCCGGTCAACGCCGTGCTCAATACCCTCGTGCACTTCTTTCAAGCACCGCAAAGTGACGCGACGGCACGCAGTTTCGCCGCCCTCGAGGGCTACTTATGTGATGGGCACGACGGCACCAAGATGAACGGCTACAACTCGACCGCGCTGTGGGACACGGCGTTTGCTGCGCAGGCGATGTTGGACACGTCGCTGTGGGCGGCGCATCGCGAGACTCTGCAGCGGGCCCACGGGTTCGTGCTCAACAATCAGGTTCTGGAAAATCTGCCGGACTACCAGCGCTACTACCGGCACCCGTGCCGTGGCGGCTGGCCCTTTTCCGATCGCGCACACGGCTGGCCGATCACTGACTGTACCGCCGAAGGCTTGACCGCTGCGTTGATGTTGCAAGATGCGGGCTTACCTGCGCTCCCCGAGGATCGCATCCTCGATGCCGTCAAGCTGCTGCTCGGCTGGCAGAATCGCGACGGCGGCTGGGCCACCTATGAAAGACAGCGGGGCGGGCGTTGGCTGGAGCTGCTTAACCCGTCGCATGTGTTCGGCGACATCATGGTGGATCACTCGTATCCCGAGTGCACCGCGGCTTCTCTGCACAGTCTGGCGCTGTGGCGGCGACGACTGGCCGCGGGTTCTGACCGCAAGATCAATGATCGCCTGGGCCGAAAGGCCGGGGCCGCCATCCGCCGCGGCGAGCGTTTCTTGCGCAAGAGCCAACGCGCTGACGGGAGCTGGGAGGGATCGTGGGGCGTGTGCTTCACCTACGGCACGTGGTTCGGCGTGCGCGGGCTGCGCGCGACCGGCGCGGAAAGTAGCGATCCGGCACTGCGGCGCGCGTGTGAGTTCCTCTATCATCAGCAGAACTCCGACGGTGGTTGGGGTGAAAGTGGCGCGAGCTGCCGCGAACGGCGCTACATCGCCGGCGCCAGTCACGCGGTCAATACCGCGTGGGCACTTCTCACCCTGGTGAGCGCGGGCGAAACCCGAGACCCGCGCTGCGAGCGCGCAGCCCGCTTTCTGGTCGCAACTCAGCTCGACAATGGTGATTGGCCCAGGCAGTCGCTCTCGGGCGTGTTCAACAAGACGGCGCTCATCAACTACGAGAACTACCGGCGCTATTTCCCCATCTGGGCACTCGCACGCTTCGCGGCGGCCGCGGCGTAGCAAGAGTTACCTATTTCACCACAGAGGGCACAGAGGACGCAGAGGCCGGATAGGAAGAAGAAGTTCGGACCGGACGCGAACCCCTCCCATCCGCTCTCTGTGTTCTCTGTGCTCTCTGTGGTGGAAAAGCTAGCCTTCCCCTGCGCCCAGCGACGTCCGACCGCCGATCACCGGACGGAACTTGTAGCCGTAGACGATAGTGCCCTTGCTGCCATCGTCGCGCAGCTTGCGCGTGACCATCTCCACCGGCATCCCGATCTCGATCTTCTCCCCTTCCACGTCGGTGAGCTGCGCGGCCACCAGCGGCCCTTCCACCAGACGGACCAAGGCGACAACATACGGGGCGAAGTGTTCGAACCCCTCGGGCGGGTGGTGCACGGTCGAGTACGAGTAGACCTCGCCCTTGCCACTGAAGGTGTAGGGGGTCTTGGCCGGGGCGTTGCATTCGGGGCACACGTCGCGTGCCGGGAAGATCTTCACGCCACAGTGGTTGCACACCTCACCCACCAGCGCGTAGCGATGTCGCTGCAATCTCCAGTGCCTGGCAATCTCCATGATTGACTTCTTTGCTCCTCGCGGCGGTGGCTGTCAAGAGTCGACACTTCGCCGCGTTGTTACTCCACCGCCTCGAGAATGGTGGTCACGACGGTGGCGCCGCTGCCACCGATATTCTGCGCCATGCCGAGGCGTGCATTGCGCACCTGGTTCGCGCCTGCCTGTTCGCGCAACTGCAGCGCCACCTCAATCACCTGGTAGATTCCCGTGGCGCCCACGGGGTGACCGCGCGCTTTGAGCCCACCCATAGTGGTAATGGGGATCTGTCCGCCGATGGCGATGTCCCCTTGCGTGCCCAGGCGCACCCCGCGGCCGCGTTCAGCGAAGCCGCACGCCTCGAGTGAGAGCACCGACATGATGGTAAACGCGTCGTGCAGCTCGAAGAGATCGATGTCTTTAGGGGTCACCTTGGCCTGGCCATACGCCTTGCTCGCACTCAGGGAGGCGCCTTCGAGTCCGAGGAGATCGCGGCGATCGTGCAGGGCGATGGTGTCGGTCGCTGCCGACGAAGCGCGAATGCGCACCGGCCGCGCGTTGAACTGGCGGGCGATCTCGGTGGGGCACAACACTACGGCGGCTGCGCCGTCGCACACCGGTGAGCTGTCGAGCAGGTTCACCGGATCCGCGATCATCTTCGCTGCGCAGAAATCCTCGGCGGTAACCGCGTGCGGGAACAACGCACACGGATTGCCGATGGCGTTCTTGTGCGCGTTGATGGCAAACGGCGCGAAGTCTCGGTGGGGTACGCCATATTCGTGCATGTAGCGCCGCATGAGCAGGGCATTGAGCGCCACGAACGACAGCCCATTCTGCGCCTCGAAATCTCCGTCGGAGGCCATCGCCAGAGCGGCGGTGACCTGCTCACCGGGTCGATCGGTCATCTTTTCCACGCCCGCCACGACCACGAAATCTGCCAGCTCGCCCGCCACCGCGACATAGCCCAGGCGAAGCGCTGCCGCGCCCGAGCCGCAGGCCGCTTCGATCTTGACGGCTTCGACCCCGCGCAACCCCACCCAATCGCTGATCAGCGCCCCCAGGTGCTCCTGCCCATTGAGCGTGCCCGAACACATGTTTCCGACGTAGAGCACATCGACGCGCTCGATCTGGGCGTCTTTGATGGCAGCCTGAATCGCGTCGCCCGCCAGCTCCTTGAGGGATCTTTCCCAGTGCTCGCCCACTGGGGTTTGACCTATTCCGATAATCGATACATCTCGCATTTCAGTCTCGAATAGTTCGTCGTGCCGTTCCTGAGTGTCGCGCGGGCGCCCCGCTACTCCATGCGAATCTTCTCCCGATGACGCGCGTATGTGGCGTAGTCAAGCTCGTGGCGCCGGGCAACATAGTCGCGCGTACTCAGGGCGCGCTCTCGGCGCCCGGTGATGGCGTCGGTCACGCGCAAATCGAAGGCGTCGCTGCCCGCACCGCTGCCAAACGACACCATGAGCACGCGCTCGCCCGGGTGGGCCACGTCCAGGACGCTGGTGAGTCCGATCATAGCGGCACCGGCGTAGGTGTTGCCGATGTCGTTGACCAGTAGCCCCGCATCGAGCTGCTCACGCTTGAAGCCCAGCTCACGTCCCGCTTTGCGCGGAAACTTGGTGTTGGGTTGATGGAAGATGACGTGGGCATAGTCGGCGGGTTTGCGTCCCAGCGCCGTCATGATCTCCGACGCGGCGGCGAGCACGTGGCGGAAGTAGCCGGGCTCACCGGTGAAGCGACCCGCGTGGGCGGGATAGTGCTCGTGCTGGCGGCGCCAAAAATCCGCGGTGTCGGTCACGTACGAGGTCGATCCCTCGAACACCGCAAGCGATTCCTCGGCCGGCCCGACCAGAAACGCGGCGCCGCCCGCGCCGGCGGTGTACTCGAGGGCGTCCCGCGGTCGTCCTTGCGCGGTGTCCATGCCGAGCGCCAACGCGTATTCCGCCATGCCCGAGCCGACCATGCCCAGGGCGGCCTGCATCGCCTCGGTGCCCGCTTTGCACGCGAACTGCCAGTCGGCGGCCAGGGTGTGCGGCACGGCACCGATAGCTTCCGCGACGATCGTGCTGGTCGGTTTGACCGCGTAGGGGTGACTCTCGCTACCGACCCACACCGCGCGGATACGCGATGGATCGATCGCGGCGCGCTTGAGAGCGTTGCGTGCGGCCTCCAGTGACATGGTCGCCACGTCCTCGTCGAGACCGGGCACCGCCTTTTCTTTCACCGGCGGCGTGCATCCTTGCTCGCCTTCCCACATGCGCTTGATCTCGGTTCCGCGCAGGCGGTAGCGGGGCACGTAGGCGCCATAGCCAACGATGCCGACGTCCCGCTGCGGTTTCATGATTTCCATATGCGGCATTTCTAGCTTGTCACGTCCCTAGCCCAGACTGTAGCAGGTTGGGGGCGGCCGCGGGACGTACGCAGAGATCGAGCGCCCCTTCCAGCTCAGTTAGATTGATTTGCGTATCGCGGCAGGGACCGTTCGGCCGCGTGTTCGCGATGCCCAGCACAGATAGTTTGTGACGAACGTCACGGATCCCGCTCAGAAGATCGCGTTCGCAGGCCACGCCAATCACCACGCTCGGTCGCCTTTCTCGGATACGCTGGCGCGCCTGCTCGCCCCCGGCAACGATCGCTACCTCGACGCCGCGCGTGCACGCCAGGGCTCGGGCTTGTTCGAGCTGATCCTTGCGGAGGCAACGCGGCAGGAGAATGAGCACCCGCTGTGACGCGGTACCCTGCGGGGCCAGCCGCACGAGAGCATTGTTGGTGCGAATAAAGGCGTTCGCCAATCGATCCTTGTTGATCGACAAGATGCGGCCCAACCAGAAAACGCGACGCTCGACCATGGCGAGGATCTGACGAGCGAGCGAGGAGGCGCGCGTGCTGTGCGGCCGGCCGGTGAGGAGCATGAGGGCCACCAGCGCGAGAGCCACGCTGAGCGCCGCAAGCAGGAACCCCAAGACGACGAGCAGCATTGCGGGCGCCGCCGCATGCCACTCGGCAAGGCGCGGCGCCACCAGGTACCACGACAGAAGACTCGCGGCCACCGTGACCACGAGAAATCCCACAATCAGGGCGAAGAAGAGACGCTTGGGCGCCGCCGCGTCGGGAGTGGCATGGCCATCCCAATCGCGCCACTCGTCGCCCAGTTTCGGGCTCTTTTCCCCATCAAGGGGGTTCGCTTCTGCGTGCACGGCGCGGTGTCATTAGCAAGAAACGCACCTCGCGCGGCGACGCTCGTGGCGTCCTGGCTGCGTCCTCAATCCGTGAAGTATCACGGGGAGATAGCCCAAGCGCGTGCACATCGCCACTGGCGACGGCGCTCCTGGCAGCGGGCGGCTCCGCACACTGGTGCAGAATCGCACGTGCGGGACCTGACTTGGCGCGTGGCTACCAGGGCAGGAAGTCGGGGCCGTACACCATGCGGCCGCCGAAGTCGGCCGCCAGCAAGACCAGTCCGGTGGCCCCGAACACCAGCGCTAGATAGACGATGCACCACGATCCCTGCAGACGGTTGCGTCGCCAGAGCCGCAGGGCAAACGCGGCCAAGACCAGAGCAGCCATTACGAAGTTGAGCGTCCGGTGCGTGACCAAGAGGGCGTGTACCGCCGGATCCGAGGGCATGTGGGCCGCGCGCAACAAGCCGGTTGCAGCTGTGGGCAGAAGGCTGAGCACCATCCCGGCGAGAACGAAGATGCCCAGGTGGTGCCACGCCTCGCGTCTCAGTATGAGGCCAACGAAGTCGACCAGAACCAGGCCCACCAGCCACGCGATGGGGAAATGCACCAGCGCCGGGTGCAACCGGCCGATGAGATCGAAAAGCCCCGACGGCTTGCCCTCAACCTCGCCCGGGCTCACAGTCTGGACATCGCTGATCTGTTCCACTGCTGGCGCCCGGTCTGCCGCTGAGACAGCCGTTGCTGCAGCCATCGCAAGCGCCGATGACGCGAACCCAGCCAACAGCACCAGGATTGCGAGTCGTCGCATGGCTTGCCTACAGGGTCACGATGATCTGCTCGCCTGCCAAGTCCGCGGCGTAGGTCGCGAGGGGCCGCGACGCGGGCCCGTGCACCGCATGCCCGTTCAGGTCGAACTGCGAGCCGTGACAGGGGCACTTGATCTTCTTCTCGCCCGGGTTGTATGCGACTACGCACTCACGGTGGGTACAGATGGGATTGAAGGCGCGCACGCTGGTGGCGCTATCGCGGACAAGCAGAACCAGCTTACCCTTGAGCTTGAGAACGACTGAGCCGCCTACGGTCTTCAGCACCTCCAGCTTGGCCAATGGGATGGCGACCTTGTCCCCCTCGGCGCTCGCCGCAACCGTGGGCAACACCAGCAGTGTGCCCAGGCCTAGTCCAGATCCCAAGAGGAAATCGCGACGGCCGAATGTCGAACTGGACATGATGAACTCCTTGACAATCACAAATTGAATTCGCGGGTAATGGTGAATCCCACAATCAGGTGGTGGATGCCTAGACTGGTGTTGGCCACCAGCCCATCGGCGGTGATGTACTGCGAGTTGCTCATGATCAACGAGAAGGTGTGGCGGTTGCTGATGATCTTGAAGGCCGTCGACAAAACCGGGTATTTCGCGTGATAGCCGGCTACGTTGAAGGAAGCCTCGGCGTCCCAAGCCAGAAAGGTCTGCAACCGCACCTCCAAAGCCACGGGGATGGCCAGCGCATACGCCTGACCGCTGCTGCGCAGCGGATCCTGGCTCGCGCGGGTTTCGTTCGTGGCGTTCGAGTGATAGAGCAGCCCGCTCGATAACCACAGATACTCACGCAGCGAGCGACTGACGATGAGTTGGGCGAAGCCACCGCCCGAGTCCGGAGCCTGCGGCACCGCGTACCAGGTCCCCCCCGCGCGCACCGCCGCGTCGACGAAGTAACGGTCGGAGCGCAGCGCCCAGTACTTGACGTCGAATTGGTAGGTGTCGTACGCATCAAAGCCGTTGCTCAGACGCTCTACGCCCACTTCAAGGTTGTCCAGGATGCCGTAGCGGAGGGTGAGCCCGATCCTGAGCCCACCCGCATCGAAGCCGACCCAATCGCGAAAGGCGTTGGTCTGGAAGGGCTGCAGGGTGCGGTGATCGACCAGAAAATTGAGCGCGCGGGCTCGTGTCGTGCGGGCGTTCATGAGGTTGACCGCACGTTCAATGCGCGGATAGTTCTCCGGGTCGAGCCAGAGGTTGAAAACCTGGGGGTTGTCGATCTGCTCGATGGCCGCCTCGGGCGGCTTGGCCGGCGAAGAGGCCTCCTGCGCCTCGGGCGGCTGTGCCGGCGAAGAGGCTTCCTGCGCCCGGGCCGTCGCGGTCGCAACCAGCAGCAGCCCAACCGCAGCAACACCAATCTGTAGCGTCGTCACCGGGACGCGTTTGAGTCGAGAATTCATTGTAGGTCCCTCCCTGCCGTGGACAGTCAGACCGCGTCACCGATTTGGCAACGCTTCCGGGGTTTGATGCTTCAGGCCTGTCGCGCGTGACGCGACCTTCGCGAGGCCCAGAAGCAACCGTTGTAAGAAGTGAGCATCCAACTTGACAGGAACGGATGGCTCAACTGGAGCGCCGCAGGAACGGCGCGCGAGTGCTGGTGGGGTCGTCCAAGGAGGTGGGGCGTGGAAAATCTGGCTATTGGGTTGGGATTGTTGCTTTTCTTTGCAACGCTCTGGGATCACTTCCGGCTGCGTCGCTCGCTGCTCGAACAGCGAGCCGCCGCTCGGGGCTTCGGGATTGCGGGTGCTGATGGGCGGAAGGGCAAGCCTCTGCCCTCCATCACCGTCGTACGTCCCGTGCGAGGATTGGACGTGGACGCGGCCAAGAACCTGGTCGCGGCGCTGGACAACGAGTACCCGGGCGAGGTTGAAACCATCTTCGTTTTCGACGACGACCTCGATCCCGCTTTTGCGACGGTTCGCCGGGCGATTGCCGCCCACGTGGCTGCTGGCCGGCGCGGCACGGCCATGCTCATGGTGGCCGGCCCGCCACCCCCGACCATGACCGGGAAACTTCACGCGATGATCGCCGGTCTGGGACAAGCCACGGGCGAGTTGGTGGCCTTTGGAGACTCGGATACCCGGCCCCATCCTCATTCGCTGCGCATGGCGGTGGAAAAGCTACTCACCACTGAGCGAGCCGGATCGGTTTTCGTGCCGGTGGTGGCCACGGAGGCGCCGCAAACCGCAGGCGACGTGGGCGCCGTACTCATGCTCAACGGACTCTATGGACCAGCGGTGGCAGCCACCGTCTGCAAGAGCGGGGACATGCCCTTCATCATGGGACAGCTAATGGTCTTTCGGCGAGAAACCCTCAAGACCCTGCATGACCTTAGAAGCGTGCGCGGCGAATTGGTCGACGACATGCGAATCGGGATGGATGTGGTGGCGGCCGGGTATCGCAACGTCGTCTCACAGGACACGCTCCCCGTGGTGATTCGCGGACTCGGACTGCTGGAATTCGCCCGCATGTTCCGCCGGTGGATGATCTTCTCACGCTCGGGCTTGCCGACCTGGTCCTTCAAGCTGCCGGTGTGGCTGCGCGGCGCCGAGTTCTGGCTGGGATTCCTCATGGCCGCGCTCGCTTTGATAGACCGCCAGTACCTCATCGCGATTCCCGCCGCCGCCACCGTGGTCGCGGTGAGTGCAAGTATGGTGCGTCTGCACCGCATTCTGGGTGGTGCGGCCATCGGCTGGCGCCATGCCTGGGTCCCGGCCGCGATCTTGTTGCTGGGTCCGCTGGTTTTGGTAAGCGCGATTCTCAAGCCGGAAGTGGCGTGGCGAGGACGCACCTACCAGCTCGATGCGAGTTCCAAGCTACACCGCAGGGAGCCCGCGCACGCGCACCGGACTTAGCTGGACGGAAGGGGGGAGTCATGAGAAATGCGAGGGAGCTGGCGAATCGGATGAAATGGCTGCTCGGCGCGCTAGCTGGGCTGAGTACGCTTGCGCTGTCTGCTTGCGCCCACAGCGATCAACCAATACCTGGGCCTGCTGTAGCGGCGTCTCATGGACATGGCGAAACTCTAGCGGGTGAAAACGCAGGCGTGCGCGTGCTGGCGAGGGTGCAGATTTGGAACGGGGATCCACCAACCTTGTCGCAATACGTCTTGCCCATCTGGATGCAGATCGAGAACCACAGCGGCAAGGCGTTGTGGCTGCGCTACAGCGCCCTCCGCATGGAAGATCCGAATGACAGTCAGGTGACGATTAGTGCCGTGCCGCCTTTCAAGGTGAACGGCAAGGCTATCATCCCCATCTCGGCCGTGCCTCCCGAGTTTGGCATTGAGGATCCGTGGATGGGCACCTGGCTCGAGCCGGGTTTCGACGACTACCTCGCCAGCAAGATGTCCTGGCAAGAAAGCCTACCCACCAAGGAGATGCTCCGCCGGGCGATCCGGGAAGGCGTCGTGGCGGATGGACGAAAGATCGCGGGTTTCGTCTATTTTCCAAAGACGAAGCAGGACCCCGCGACTCTCACCCTCCGCACCGATCTGGTCGACGCGATAACTAATCAGTCCTTTGGCCAGGTCGAAATCCCGCTAGCAGTTGTGTTGGACTAGCCGGGATATCTGTGGGCAGGGTCAGTTCACAATGTTGATGATTCCGTTCATCATGGCGTGATTGGCACAATTGTAGTGTAGCGTGTTCGGAGCGCTGGCGGGGACGTCAAATATGACGTTGCCCGAGCTGGTTCCATTCCCAGTAACCCCGGTGTCGTAGGCGTTCGATGGCCCAGTTGAGTTCACGGTCTTGATGTAGAAGACATGAATTGAGGGGACATTCACAGAGAAGGTATAGGTGCTTCCACGACAGAACGTCAGCGTAGGATTCGCCACCCCATCGATCAACCAGGCCATCGTTCCACTGTTCGTCACCATCAGGGTGCCGGGCGCGTGGCAGGCAGCGCCAGCATCCGCATGGGTGGATCCGCCGGTGGCGGTCACCCCGCCGGTGGTTGTCACGCCGCCGGTGGTTGCTACGCCACCGGTGGCGCTCACCCCGCCGGTCGTTGTCAGCCCGCCGGTCCTTGCCACCCCGCCGGTCGCTGTACCGCCGCCCGCGGCGGTCACCCCGCCAGTCTCCGTCAGGCCACCCGAGGTGGTCACCCCGCCAGTTTTCGTTACGCCTCCGGTGGCGCTCACTCCACCAGTCTCCGTCACGCCGCCCGCGGTTGCTACGCCGCCAGCGGCGGTCACCCCGCCGGTGGTTGCCACGCCGCCGGTGGCGGTCACCCCGCCGGTGGTTGCCACGCCGCCAGTGGTGCTCACCCCGCCGGTCGTCGTCACCCCGCCGGTGGTTGCCACGCCGCCAGTGGTGCTCACCCCGCCGGTCGTCGTCACCCCGCCGGTCGTCGTCACCCCGCCCGCGGCGCTCACCCCGCCGGTCGCTATTGCGCCACCGTTTACTGAGGCGCCTCCGGTTCCCGAGCTTCCACCCGTGCCATTGGCATTCCCGCTATTGCTGCTTGAACATCCGGCCAACGTCATCAGTCCAATGGCCAACACCCGAATTTCCCGCAGTTCGATCATGGTTTTCCTCCGGCAAAAAGAGACTGTTCTTGGAAGTTCCTGTTCATGGTTCGAGGAACTACTCGGTGATCTTGGTGGCCGGCGTACCCCTTAGGACGCCCAGTACCTGAGTACGATGCTCAAAGTCACCCACATGTGGCAGGGCAGGGCGGATGCCTGCCTCTCTGCCTGCGCCTGACCCGAGGGAAAGTGATCTACTTGCCGGTGGCAGCCAGGGCATCCAAAGCGGCCAGCACTTCGCGGCTATGTGCGGCGGGCTTCACGTCGGCAAACACCCGCGCGATCTTGTGATATAGCAGAGTCGCCGGTTGACGCCGGGTCGAAGGTTCGCATGACCAAGCGGAAGACGAAACCCCGAGGGTCCCGAGGGCCGACCAAGCCGAGTTCACCCCCCACTCGGGCACGGGCCGGCAAGGCGCCCAGGGCTCCGGCCACAGCCGTCGCTCCCACGCCGGGAGGCTTTGCTGTGGCTGCCCTGGGAGTTACGAATGAGGATCTCATCTTCGCCAACCAGCGACTGCAGTCCGCCAGTGAAGAGTTACAGACTACCAAGGAAGAGCTCCAGTCGGTGAACGTGGAGCTGGAGACCGTCAACCGCGAGCTACGGCAGAAGGTGGACGAGCGCAAGCAAGCGGAGGAGCTGGTCCGCCGCTACGCCAGCCTGCTACGTCTATCCCAGGACGCCGTCCACGTGCGCCGCCTGGGCGGGCAAATCGAGTTCTGGAACGACGGAGCCGAAGATCTCTACGGCTTCACTGAGAAGGAGGTTGTGGGCAAGAATGTCTACCAGCTCCTGCAGACGGTTGGCGCGATTTCCATGGCCGAGGTGGACGCGATGCTGGCTCGGGTTGGCCACTGGGAAGGGGATCTGGTCAACCGCTCCAAGAAAGGACGGATGGTCACGGTCTCTGTCCGGATGCAGCTTGTGCGCGGCGAAGATGGAGACGAGCGGATTTTCGAGTCGGGCCACGACATCAGCGAGCGCAAGCAGGCCCAGCAGCGGCTGGCGGCCATTGTCGACAGCATCGCCGACGGTTTTTACGCCATTGATCGGCAATGGCGCGTGACCCACATGAACGACACCGCCCTGGGCTACTTCCACAGGTCGCGCGAAGAAGTGCTGGGGCGCTTCCTCTACGAAGTTTTCCCCCGATTTCGCGGCAGCATCTTCGAGGCTGAATTGCGCCGGGCAATGAAGACCGGCGCCCCGATCCGCGTCCATGCACCATCGGTGGTCACCGATCGAACGGTAGAGCTGTTTGGCTATCCGGGTCCGGACAACCTGACCGTGCTGTTCCGGGATGTCACCGAGCGCGAGATCCAGTCACATCGCGTGCAGCAGCTCACGCAGCTCTATGCGGTCCTCAGCCGGGCCAACGAGATGATCGTCCGCACGCGCGACCAGACTCAGATCTTCCGGGAAGTGTGCCGTATCGTCGCCGAGCAGATGACATGCCCATTGGTCTGGGTCGGTCTGGTCGAAGGCGGTAGGGTGAAGCCCGCGGCGGCCAGCGGTACCGCCACCGAGTACCTTGATGGCATCACAGTGGAGGTCGAAGGCGAACTGGGCCAAGGCCCGACGGGCTCGTGCATCCGCGACGATCGGGCAGTGGTGAATGATGACTTCGACGCCAACCCTTTGATGTCGCCATGGCGCGAGTCGGCCTTGCGCCACGGCTTCCGAGCTTCCGCCGCCTTCCCCCTGCACAGGAACGGAAAGGCGGTGGGCGCTCTTACCTTGTACTCGAAGCAACGTGCTGTCTTCGACTCGGAGCAGGTCGAGCTACTGCTGGCGCTGGCGGCCGATGTCTCGTACGCGCTAGATGCGATCGAAGCCGAGCGCCTGCGCGGCGAGGCCGAACGTGCCCTACGACAGAGCGAGACTGAGCTTCGCGACGCGGACGCGCGGAAGAATGAGTTTCTCGCGATGCTCTCCCACGAGCTGCGCAACCCGCTCGCACCGATCAAGAACAGCCTCTACGTCCTCGCGCATGTCCGCGGTGATGCCGAGCAAGTGCAGCGCGCTGAATCGGTGATCGAGCGCCAGGTCACGCACCTGACCAGGCTGGTCGACGATCTGCTTGACGTCACGCGGATCACCCGGGGAAAGATCCAGCTTGAGAAGGAACAACTGGATCTCGACGAACTGGTAGGCCGTACCGTCGAGGACCACCGCGACCTGTTCGCAAGAACCGGAGTCAAGCTTACCTTGCGGCCCAGCGGCGCCAGGTTGAGGGTCAATGCAGACAGGACCCGCCTTGCCCAGGTAGTCGGCAATGTGTTGCAGAATGCCGTGAAGTTCACCCCCAAAGGCGGCGCCACCACCGTGTCGGTCGAGAGGCGTGAGGATGGCCAGGCGGCAGTTCGGGTCTGCGACACCGGGGTTGGCATCGCCGCAGACATCGTGCCGCACCTGTTTGAGCCGTTCACTCAGGCGGACCGGACCCTCGACCGCTCACAGGGTGGTCTCGGCCTGGGACTGGCGCTGGTCAAGGGCCTGGTGGAAATGCATGGCGGTTCGGTTGCGGTGCGCAGCGAAGGGCCAGGCAAGGGTGCCGAGGTCGAGGTGGTGCTGCCCACGGTAACCGCATCGGCAGTCACCGCGCCTCGCCCTGCCCAGGCCGAGCCTTCGCAACCGCGTCGGCGCGTCCTCATCATCGAAGACAACCGCGACGCCGCCGACAGCCTGCGAGAGGTGCTGGAGCTGGTGAATCACTCGGCGATGGTTGCCTACTCCGGCGATGAGGGCATGGAGAGGATTCGGGTGCACCGGCCCGACGTCGTCCTCTGCGACATCGGCCTGCCTGGGATGGACGGGTACGAGATCGCGCGGGCGGTTCGCGCCGACGCCGCCCTGTCCGCCACCACTCTGATTGCGTTGAGTGGGTACGCCGCCGCCGAGGACGTTGCCAAGGCGCAGGAGGCGGGCTTCGATTGCCACCTTGCCAAACCCCCGAGCATTGAAGCTATCGAGCACGCGCTCGCGGACGCGGAGAGGCGAACAGCCGGACGTGGAAGAGTCGCATGAACGTGCGGGAGAAGCACTGATGGGATACGAATCCAGCAAAGACCTTCGCGCGGAAGAATGAATAGGGTGTGGCACCGAATGTGGTGAGGCTCGCGGGGGTTGAGTGCACGTCGGTTGCTGCCGCTACGGGCGTGGTCACCGCCGATGGCGCGCCTAGTCACTGCGTTTCATCCACATCCTAGCCTGCTCGGCGATGGCGGAGGCGACCTTCCCCTTCTGAACCCACGGCGTGTTGATACGACATGATGAAAGTCTCTCGAATCCTCCAGAACCACGCGCCCGTCTGCAGCCTGCTAGCCATTGCTGTTCTTGGTATTGCGTCGTGCTCGATCGCACCCTCTCCTCCGCCCCAAGGAAGCGGCGGCCAGGGCGGCACGGGCACCAGCGGCGGGGCGGGCGCACACAGCGGGGGCAGCAGCGGAAGTGGAGGCGGCAGCGGAAGCGGTGGAAACGTCGCCTCAGGCGGGCAGGCAGCCAGCGGTGGAAACGTCGCCTCAGGCGGGCAGGCAGCCAGCGGGGGGAACGCCGCCTCGGGCGGGCAGGAAGCCAGCGGGGGGAACTCCGCCTCGGGCGGGCAGGAAGCCACGGGTGGGACGGTAGGCAGTGGGGGCAGCGGAGGGGCGGACGCAGCCTCTGACGACAGCAATTCTTCTGACGATGGGGTAACTTTGGACGACGGCGGGGGAACCAGTGGGGCTGGCGACAGCAGTAGCGACGACATGGGGAACTCCCCCACCGAGCCAACCGATGCCGATCGGTGTGTCGCAGTTGGCGGAACCTACACCGACGACAAATGCGTGATTGATTGCAGCGCTACCGGCGCTTGCGGATCCGTGGTCACTTGTCCAAACCTCCTCACTTGCCAAATCACCTGCGGGCAAGATGGATGCGCAGGCGGGATTGACTGCGGCCAGGCTGCCGGTTGCGACATCGCGTGTACGGGATCCAATTCGTGCACAGGCTCGGTCAACTGCTCGGGCACTTCCTGCACAGTGGCTTGCGGTGGCACCAATGCCTGCCACAGCGGGGTGGCCACCGGCGCTGGCACGAATCAAGTCAGTTGTAGCGGCGACGGCGCCTGTGCCGCGAACGTGGCTTGTTCAGGCAACACGTGCGCATTGACCTGCTCGGGGAACGGGTCTTGCGCGGGAGCTGTGTCGGTATACGGAACCACAGTCACCGCCGGCTGCACAGGCACGAACTCGTGCCAGGGGCGCGTAGATTGCGCCGCCTCAACTTGCGGAATCGATTGCACGGGACCACAAAGCTGTCCCCATGGTGCTTGTTGTCACGCGGGAAGCTGCGCCGTACAGCCCTCCACGCTGACTTGCTCACACTAGCGTATCGGCGCGCAGCTCGAAACCCCGGCGCCGACGATAAAGGGGGCGGTACCGGCGATGACGGTGCGGATGGTCTGCGGCGTGTCGCGCGGCACCTCATACACTGAGCTGCCGAGGAAGATCCAGAATGAGCCGCCCCAGAACTTCACGGCCCAGTTGCCCCCACTTGCTAGGTCTGGATACGAGTAGCTTTCCAGCGTCCTGCCGGTGGTTGGGTCAATCCGTACCAAGACGGCGGAACCCGCTGGCCCGCTCCCGTTCGGAACAAAGCCCCACAAGCTGCCGTCACCAGTTCCAGTCAGCTCTGCATCTCCGGCCTGGAGTTTGGCAACCGGCGTCACCATCAGGGAAGGAAACGACACGGTGGCCAGTATCTGAGGGTAGTTGATGCCGGAGATATACAGCGTATCGACGTCGGTCGACGGATCGAACACAAAACCCATTCCAAATCTGCTCAGCCCACGCTGTCCCACTTGGAAGCTCGTCGCCTCGCACCCGGCAGTCGCGGTGTCCACCTTGAAAAGACTGCCATCGCTATAGTTCACCCACGCGACTGCGTTCTGATCAACCGCCATCGAGTTGGTCCCGGCCGTGGTCGGGCATTGGAGTATCCCGATGTCGGTGAAGGTCGCCGTCGTCGGATCAAAACGCGACAACATGCCCTGCTTGTCCACGGTGTAGATCCACTGGCTGCTGGCCTCGACACAGACCGTGTCGATGGTAGCCGACAATGACACCGACGCCGTGGGCGCGCGTGGGTTGCCGGTTTGCAGGACCAGCGTCCCGGTTTTCAGGTGGGGGGGCAAGCTGTCGAATGCGCCGAAATGGAGGGAGATACTCGCGCCTTCCCCTGGCGCGACGGCGAACGCGCGCGCCTGCCCGGTGTCCAGGGCGAAGCCCGGGTCACTGCCCGGGCCGAAGTCGACGCCCGACACCTGGCAGGGGTCACTGCCCTGGTTGCCCAAGACGACAGCTTGGCTGGGGGTGGTTGTGTTAAGGACAACCTTGCCGAAGTCCAGCCTGTCCGGCGCGACGGTCAGCGCGCAGCCGATGTCGATGTCGGCCGAGAGCGGGATCGTCACAGTCGCGTGCTTGCCGTCGGTACTCTCGAAAACCAGAGTCCCGATCCGGTGATGGGGGAGCGCCACGTCAGTGGCGTGAAAGGCGAGCATAATCGACTGTTCATAGCCGGGAGCGAGCGAGAAGTGGTCATCTTGCGGTTCGAGCCCGAACTGCGGATCACTGCCCTGACCGATTGCGATCCCCGCAACGTCACACGGAGTGGTGCCATCGTTCGTGACAACGACCAGAGAATTGGCCTTGGTGTCGATGTGGACGTGCCCGAAGTCGACGGCGAGCGGTCGAAAACTGACCCTGCAGTTGGTCTGAATTCGGCCGGTGAGCGACACCTCCAATTGCGGCCGAAGCGGATCGTTGGTCTGCAACACTAGGGTTCCCCGACGGGCAAGCGGCACCGCGACGCTGACGGGGCTGAAGGTCACGGAAAAGCTTGCCTGCTCGCCCGGATCCAGGACCAGCGACGCCGGCGTGCCAAGCGCGAACCAGGGGTCAGAGCTGGGGTCTAGCGCGCCTGAGATCCGGCAGGTGGTATCACTCCGGTTGGCCACGCCAACGTTCCCGCTCGCCTGGTCGCCGGGAGCGACCTCACCAAAATCGAGGGCGGTGGGCGCGATATCGATCGAGCAGATCGGCAGCAGCGGGGTCCGGTAGCACGCCAGCCCGAGGAGCAAGCAGCAGCACAGAAGGACGAGCCCAGGACAGTGATAGCCGACGCGCATTGACGTACCTTGCCAGATTTCGCCCACCAAGGCCAGACGCCCCAATCCCGCGTAATCCCGCGGCAAGCGCAGCGACGCCGCGGGGCGCCTGGCGGGAGGCGGTAGCCCAAGGCGAAGTCGCGCGCCCGGCCAGCCAATGAAGGGTGGCCGTGGCCGTGGCCGTGGCCGGACACTCTGGATACGCTGGCCGCTAACCTGCGCCTGCAAGCCGTGAGATTCCGAGGTAAGGATCGCGGCTATGGACGACGTGCTGGCAATCATATTGGGGGGCGGACGCGGGGCGCGCCTGTTTCCCCTCACCCTCAAACGCTCGAAGCCGGCCGTCCCCATCGGCGGCAAGTATCGCCTCATCGACATCCCCATCAGCAACTGCCTGAACGCGGGGCTGCGGCACATCTTCGTGCTCACGCAGTTCAACTCGGAAAGCCTGAACACGCATATCGCGATGACCTACAAGTTCGACGTGTTCTCTTCAGGCTTCGTGACCGTGCTGGCCGCGGAGCAGACCGAGGAGGGAGGCGATTGGTTTCAGGGCACGGCCGATGCCGTGCGCCAGGGCCTGCGCCACATGCATCGGAGAGCTGGGCGCGATCTGATGGTGCTGTCGGGAGACCAACTGTACAGCATGGACTTCCGCCGAATGCTGCGCACCCATCGCGAGAGCGGCGCCGATGCGACCGTGGCGGTGATTCCCGTGGCGGAAGAGCACGCCACCGGACTCGGCATCCTGAAGATAGACGGAACCGGCCGCGTCGTCCTCTTCGAGGAGAAGCCGCCGCGCGAGCGACTGCCGGCCCTGATTTCCGACATCCCCGGGCACGAGCCCGCCTGCCTGGCCTCGATGGGCATCTATATCTTCCGGCGAGACGTTCTGGAGAAGGCCGTCTCCGACCCGAAGCTGGTTGACTTCGGTCGGCATGTCATCCCCAACGCAGTCCCGGACCAGCGCGTGCAGGCGCATGTCTATCGCGGCTACTGGGAGGATGTCGGGACGATCCCGTCGTACTTCAAAGCCAACCTAGCCCTGTGCCAGCCGATTCCTCCTTTTGATTTCTACGACGCCGCCCGCCCCGTTTTCACCAAACAGCGCTTTCTGCCTGCTTCGAAGCTGGATCAATGCACCATTCACAATGCCCTCATCTCCGAGGGTTGTATCTTGCAAGGCGCGGATATCGACCGCGCCGTCATCGGTATCCGCAGTCGCATCGGCAGCAACGTGCGCATCCGCAACAGTCTGCTCATCGGCGCCGACAGCTACGAGACCTTGGATGAGATACGCGCCACCGAGGCGCGCGGCATACCGCCGGTCGGCGTCGGCTCCGATTCGATCATCGAGAGCGCCATCATCGACAAGAACGCCCGCATCGGCCGCAGCGTCCGCATCGTCAACCAAGCCGGGGTCAAAGAAAAGGATGGGGACGGCTATTTCATCCGTGATGGGATCGTGGTCATTCCCAAGAATGGCATTCTCCCTGACGGAAGCGTGATCTAGATCACATTTTCCGGTCGACTAGCGCGGGGCCACCGCTGCCGGGGTCGACACCGCTTGCGTCTTCGCGCCATTCACCCGGCCCGCCGTTCCTACATTGGGAATAGGGTAGTCCACCAATCTGTTGACTAACGGTTTCCACTGGCGAGCTGCCGCATGCCGTTGTCCAGCCTGTATTGCATTGGGCTACGAGTCTCTGCCTCCCAGCGCGGTGACAGGATTGGAGCCCAGTGGTGTTCTTCCCGTTGGGCTGCGCCGGGAGGTTATTGTGGCACATCAATGCGGACGGCGGCATCAGATGGCACGAGCTCACCTAGAGTGGCCGGTCTGCCCGTGAAACGCAGAAACAAGAGCGCCTCGAAGTCCTATGAGCGACTCGGTAACGAGGGCGTCCACCTTCAACCGGTGAGGGTTCGCCGGTCGGTGTTGGATCTCCATCAGTCGCAGGGCCAGTTGCGGCCAGATTCCGTCGTGGCGTGGCCATATTGCGCACGCGTGGGTCTTGGTCCATGGCTTGCAAACGTTCGTTCACCAAATCATGCCTAGAAAGGAGTTGCTGCAATGACCCGCTGGAATCCAAAGAAGATGCTCGTTCATCTGGCCCTAAGTACCGCCACCAAGGGACTCGGCCTGATATCCGAGGATTCGGTCCGGCGCCGCATCGAGAGGTCCAAGCACGACCTCAGTGATCCGATAAGCGGGGATTTCCTCTTCAAGTTGTTCTGCGAGGTTAAGCGGCGCCACCGCGAGCTCGCGGCAAACTGCCTTTCACGTCTGGTGCACAACCTGGTGGGCGACCAGATCCTGCTCGGCACGCCCTATCGCAAGCGCAACAAGAAGGAATTGACCGACTACCCGCACATGATGGTCATCAGTCCGACCATGCGCTGCAACCTGAAGTGCGTAGGCTGCTATTCCGCCTACTACAATCGCAAGGATGCGCTCAGCACGGCTGACCTGGACCGCATCTATGGCGAGGCCAAGGATCTGGGCATCCGTTTCGTGGTGGTGAGCGGCGGCGAGCCGTTCATCCGCGAGGACTTCCTGGAGCTGTGCGAACGGCACAGCGACATGATCTTCATGACCTATACCAACGGAACCTTGATCGCTGAGCGCCAGTTGGCGCCACGATTGGCCAAGCTGGGCAACGTCATCCCGTGCATCAGCGTGGAGGGTTTCGAGAAGGAGACCACCGCGCGCCGGGGTGTGGGCGTGTACAACCGGATTCTGGACGCGATGGCGGCGCTCAAGCAGGCGGGCGTGATCTTCGGCTTCTCCGGCACGCCCACACGGTTGAACAATGATCTCATCGTCTCGGACGAGTTCATCGACTTCTACGTGGAGCGCGGGTGCATGATCGGCTGGTACTTCTCTTACATGCCGGTCGGGCGCGATCCTGACCTCAACTTGATGCCCACTCCCGAGCAGCGCTTGCACCGCATGCAGCGCATCCGCCAGATCCGCGCGAACAAGCCGATTGTGGCGGCCGATTTCTGGTGCGACGGGCCCCTGGTGGGCGGCTGCCTGTCGGCCGGGCAGCGCTATTTCCACATCAATGCGCAGGGAGGCGTTGAGCCTTGCGTGTTCCATCAGTTCCACGTGCACAACATCAAGGACGTGTCGCTGAAGACCGCCTTGTCGAGCGACTACTTCAGGTACATTCGCAAGCGAAACCGCGAAATTAGGAACATCTATCGCCCCTGCCCCATCATCGATCGGCCGCAAATTCTGCGCGACGCCCTGGAGAAGTTTCACCCCACGCCCTCGCAAGAAGGGGCGGAGAAGATCAAGGACGTTCTCGCCAGAGGCCTGGACGAATACGCGGTGAGCCTGAAGAGGGTGATGGACCCAGTTTGGCAACGCGAATTCCCGAATGTGCATGAGACAGTGGACGACTTCCTGCACGTGGGAGAGCACGGGCGCAACCTACTTAGGCGGGATAATCCTGCTCAGCCGCCCCGCGAAGCCCGAGCCGCCGCCGCGCGGTGACCTGCTCGCAAACGTCCGATTGTCCCTTCCCCCTACGACCAGAGCGCCAGCGGGCGCGTGACCGCCGAGCGAGCAGATGTGCCGGCGATCACCTGGCAACAGTTCCTGCTTGATGGGCCGCCCGGAACGACAAGCGACACGTGACTAGGGAGTTCGCTGCTGGGCCAGACTGGCCTGCTCGGCTTCGGCCGGCTTGGGTTTGGTGATCTTGCGCGATCCACCCTCGGGAGTTTCCCGGTTGGCAGGCCGTTTTCGCGGCTGACGACTCATGGACACACTTTCATACGGCGCATCGAGCGCCGATGTGCCAACAAATCCATCAGGTTCACAATGGGTTGGAGCGGCCGCGTCTCGCTTCCGCGACACGCATGTCTAGCATGCGCCATCTTGGCTATCAGCCCTTCTTTGCCGCAGGTTGGCTAAGTCGTCCGACTGACACACCTGCCCGCACGTGACATCTAAGTGACAATGGGGCGTCAGGCCCGCCTAATGGCCGCACTCTGGACAGGGTGCCTCGCCGCTTCTCTCTTGTGGAACCTGCACGAGCAGAGGGAGAAGACTATCGAGATCGCGCGTATCAGCGCCCAGGTCACTTTCGACAACGACATCCTCTACCGCAGATGGGCCGCGCAGCAGGGCGGGGTGTACGTGCCGGTGTCGGAGCACACGCCGCCCAATCCCTATCTCAATGTCCCCAATCGGGATGTCACAACAACCTCCGGCGTATCTCTGACGCTCCTCAATCCCGCCTACATGGCCCGCCAGGTGAACCAACTGGCGCAGCAGGGCCGCGGTAGCCGAGGTCACCTCACCAGCCTCAAACCGTTGCGTCCCGAGAACACACCCGATCTCTTCGAGACGGCTGCGTTGACCTCCTTCGAAACCGGAGCCAGGGAGGTGAGCGCGTTCGAAAGCAGGGACGGGCGGCAGGACCTCCGCCTGATGCGACCATTTCTGATCGAGAAGCCCTGCCTCAGATGCCACGCTCAACAGGGCTACCAGGAAGGCGACATCCGGGGCGGGATCAGCGTGTCCGTGCCGATGGAGCCGATCCTGGCCATCGGGAGGCCGCAGGTTGTGCGCACGTCGATTGCCCACGGATTGCTTTGGCTGCTGGGTGTCGTGGGTCTCACCCTGTGGGGCAGGGGACTGGAGAAGCACGTCGCCGCACGAGAGCGGGCCGAAGCGGCGGCCAGGCGCAACGCGGCTGAGCTGGAGGCTGCGTTTGCGGCCATGACCCATGGGATCATCGTGTACGACGCCGCGGGGAAGATGGTTCGCACCAACGCCGCCGCTCGGGCGCTTTATGACATCGACCCGCTCGGGGTTGACATCGAGATTCTGGCCAAACGTCTGTCCTCCCGCCGGCTGGATGGGCGTCCGCTGGTGCGCGAGGAGATGCCGACCACTCGCGCGCTCAAGGGCGAGCGAGTTCTCGGCGAACGATTCGTTCTCACCCGACCCGACGGGCAGGAGATAGTCGTATCATTCTCGTCCGCTCCCTTGCAGTTGGGCGGTCAGGCTGTCGGAGCGGTCACGGTGTGTACCGACATCACCGATCTGATTCGAACCCAGGAGGCGCTGCGCGAGGCCGACCGGCGCAAGGATGAATTTCTCGCGGTGCTCTCCCACGAGCTGCGCAACCCGCTCGCGCCCATCCGCAACAGCCTATTCATTTTGGATCGGGCGGTCCCGGGCGGTGACCAGGCCCGCCGTGCTCAGGCCATCATCGATCGCCAGGTCGGGCACCTGACCCGTCTCGTCGACGATCTCCTGGACGTAACCCGCATCGCGAAGAACAAGATCCGGCTACAGTGCGAGTCGCTGAACTTGACTAGTCTCGTGCGGCGAACCATCGAGGATCACCGTACGCTCTTCGAGAAGGGCGAGGTCCACCTCGAGGCCGCCCTGCCGGCCGAGCGTATTGTCGTGAACGCCGACCCGACACGCCTGGCGCAGGTGGTGGGAAACCTTCTGCTGAACGCGGCCAAGTTCACCGGCAAGGGTGGGCGCACCCAGGTGTCCCTCGCTGTCGATCCGGGGACGAGGCGGGCGGTCATCCGCGTCGCGGATACCGGAGTCGGAATTTCGCCTGAGTTGCTGCCGCGCCTGTTCCAGCCCTTTGCCCAGGCCGATGACACCATGGATCGGAGTCAAGGCGGCCTCGGGCTTGGGCTGGTGTTGGCCAAGGGCCTGGTCGAGCTGCACGGCGGAGCGATCAGCGTGCACAGCCAGGGCATCGGCAAAGGCACGGAGTTCATCGTCCGACTGCCACTCGATGGCGAGTTCGACGCCAAAACTCCGACCCCCGTCGACGCTTCACCCAGAGTCCGCCGCGTGCTCATCATCGAGGACCAAGCCGACGCAGCTCAGAGTTTGCGCGAGGCGCTCGAACTCTGCGGCCACCAGGTCGAGGTCGCCGAAAACGGACCCGCCGGCCTGAGCAGGGCGCGCGCGTACTGTCCTGAGGTCGTGCTCTGCGACATTGGCCTGCCCGGCATGGATGGGTATGAGGTAGCGCGCGCGTTCCGGGCCGATGAGGCGCTCAAAGACGCATTTCTGGTGGCGCTGAGCGGGTACGCACTGCCCGACGATGTCCTGCGGGCAGCCGAGGCGGGGTTTGACCGGCACCTTGCCAAGCCGCCAAGCCTGGACAAGCTTGAGGAATTGCTTTCGAAGTTGCGTAGGAAATCGTCCAGCGCGCGTCCAACGACCTAACTACACGGCATCGAGCACCCGCAGATGCGTCAGCGTGGGCCACAATGTTGGGGGCAAGCCCGTCGCGCGCTGCCCGAACGGCCATATTTCCCGTTCATCGAGCATCCAATTCCCCAGAAAAGGTCGCCGTTCAATGCATCTCCTCATCTGGGAACCTCCGGAACCGCGCCCTCGGTGGGAGCCTTGGATCCATGCCGGCTACGCGGTGTTCGCCGTGGCTTTTGCGCTCACGGTGGTGGTCGACGCGTTTGTGCATGAGAACGTCATGCTCGGCCCCGGGCTGGTCGACGAAGCCGGCGTCGCCCTGACAAGGTTTGAAAGTCAACTTGCCGGCGTGTCGCCCGGCTGGCTCGCCCTCATGCTTCCCCTTGCAGGGTTCGTGCTTGTCTGGAACGGCGTCATGCTCTATCGCGGTTTGTCGCCCGACCCAGCGCTGCCCCGGCGACAAATCGTCTCCTTCTTCCTGCTGACCGTCTGCTTGACACTTATGCTCTACGTGGGCCTCGCGCTCGCCGGCGCCGCAAGCGCCGTGATGGGGCACGGGTTCTTCTTCGGCTTCGCTCTGCTTCGCCACTACACCGAATGGTGCAGCGCTCAGGTGGCCCGCGTGCCGACCCTGGTGAACTTGCCCGGCCCGCTTGCGCTCGTCGCCAGTGTCGCGCTCGGCGATCTCTTCCAGTATTGGTTCCATCGCTTGGGCCACACCTGGCGACCGTTTTGGCTGCTCTGGCATCGCCCACACCATATGACCCCTTATCTGACTATCCCCACCACACAACCGGTGTTTGCCCCCTTCCCGCTGTTTTTCCTGCTGAGCGTGCCCTTTCAAATTGGGGTCGGCGTGTGCGCCAAACTCTTTCATTCCGACGCGATGATCGCGGAAGCATTGCTCTTACGCATGCTCGGCCAAATCCCCCTCATCGGCTCGCACAACACAGCCCTTTACGAGACGTTTTGGCGGAGCCGCCCTTTGCGCGCGCTCGGCGCCTTTTTCGGTGATGGGCCCTATCACTATATGCACCACTCGGCGCTGCCCGGTCACTCGCTGATCAATCTGGGAGGCCCTCCCTTCATGCTGTGGGACCGCGTGTTCGGCACTTATGTCTCACCGACCGAGACGCGTCCCCCGATCGGGCTGCAGGGTTCGCCACGTCTGTACTTGAATCCGCTCCGCCTCGCGCTCGCTGGCTTGCTCCAGCTTGGATATGAACTGCGCCACAATCGCGGCATGGTCACGCGCTTGCGTGTTCTCTTCGCCAGCTCAAGTTTCACTCCGCCACGCACCAAGGACTATGCTCTCGCACCAGGAGGATAGGGCGATGGAAGGCCGCAGCATCAACTACGATCAAGTACCAGGCACGCCGTCTGTCCATTGCATGCCGCAAAGCCGGGGGTGTCCCCATGTCTGAGCCTGATGACAAGACTGCGCCTGACTTGTCGCTTGGGATTCCGAGTGCTGACCTGGTTGAAGGGAGGCCGCTTCTCGGCAAGGTGGCTGGCGATCCGGTCTTGCTGGTGCGTGAAAACGCACGGTTGTACGCCGTGGGCGCCTCGTGCACGCACTACGGCGGTCCGCTCGCCCAGGGTGTGGTTGCCAGCGGGCAGATCTGTTGTCCCCTACACCACGCTCGTTTCGCGCTCGTCACTGGCGAGGTTACCCGCTCGCCTGCCTTGAGCCCGCTGGCTTGCTGGAACGTCGAGCAGGTGGAGGGAAAGGTCTACGTGCGAGCGCAGCGGCCTGCGCCGCTACCGAAGCATGTGGACGGCCCATTGGTAATCGTGGGTGGTGGAGCCGCTGGCCACGCTGCCGCAGAGACGCTGCGCCAGGAGGGATATGCAGGGCCAATTACCCTGGTCAGCGCCGATCAGGCTGAGCCCTACGATCGCCCCAACCTTTCCAAAGACTATCTGGCCGGCACAGCGCCCGAGGAGTGGATGCCGCTTCGACCAGCCGATTACTACACTAGGTTGGGAATCACTGTTCTCGTCAATAGTCCAGCGGTAAAGCTCGACATTGCTTCGCGCCTGGTCGAACTTGGCGACGGCCGCTCGCTGCCGTTCGGAGCGCTGCTGCTGGCAACCGGAGCGCAGCCCATCCCTTTGGACGTGCCTGGCGCGGCTCGTCCCTCGGTGTTTTCCCTGCGGACATTGGCTGACAGCAGGCGGATCCAGCAAGCCGCACGCGGGGCACGTCATGCTGTGGTTGTCGGTGCCAGCTTCATCGGCCTGGAAGCCGCAGCCGCGCTTCGCGCACGAGGAATGCAGGTTACTGTGGTGACGCCCGAGGCTCGTCCCATGGAGCGCCTCTTTGGTCCGGCGGTGGCCGATTTTCTGCGACGCCAGCACGAACAACATGGCGTTGCGTTCCGTTTTGGTAGCCGGCCCGCGGCCATCGGTCACAAGACTGTGACATTGAGCAACGGCGAGGATCTCCCAGCGGATCTGGTCGTGGTGGGGATAGGCGTGCGGCCGGTGACTGGGCTGGCGGACCACGCAGGCATTGCCGTAGACGACGGGATTCTGGTCAACCAGCAGCTTGAAACCAGCGTGCCCGGGATCTTTGCGGCTGGCGATGTCGCACGCTTCCCGGATCCGGTGTCAGGTGAGCGCATGCGGATCGAACACTGGGTGGTGGCGCAGCGGCAGGGGGCGCTGGCAGCCCAGAACATGCTCGGCCAGAACAAGCGTCTTGCGATCGTTCCCTTCTTCTGGAGCCAACACTACGACGTGGCACTGAGGTACGTGGGCCACGCCGCGCGCTGGGACGAGGTGCGCGTGGACGGAGATCTCGATCGCCTGGACGCACGCATCGAGTACCTCTCCGCTGGGAAATGCCTGGCAGTGGTCACCATCAACCGCGATCAAGAAAGCCTTGAGGCGGAACTGGCCTTCGAACGTCAATACTAGCGCAGGAATTGCGCAATTTCTTACATTGTCGCGAATGGCCCAGCGAGCTGCTAGATTTGATAGTAGGAACGCCCGCGCAATGGAGGCCGCTTGGGTCAAAGTATCGCAGCGCCTTCGCAAAATTTCGCTGATGATTCGCCAGTCGGCATGAACGGCGCAACCGGTGCGCGCCTTGAGGAAAGCGCGCTGCGCGCCAAGCTGGGAATTCCCGCTGAAGCAAGCCGCGTCCTGATATTCGGCGAAACCAGCCACTGGGATCCCAACTGGCTGCACACCACCGAGGAGTACTACCAGCTCTGCATTCCACGGATCTTTGAGCGCGCCTTGCTGGAGCTTGAGCAGGAACCGCGCCGGGTCTTTTCCATCGAAAGCCTGTTCTTCCTGCGCCGCCACTGGCAATCCAACCCGGCCCAGCGCGAGCGGCTGCGCGGCCTGGTCAACCAGCGTCGCCTGCGCCTGACCGGCACCGGCATCACGACGCCCGACACGGTGTTGCCCGACACCGAGGCCATCCTGCGCGACTATGCCGACGGACAGCGCTGGCTCAAGGACAACGGCATGAGCGTCGAGCCGAGGCTGGCCTACCTGCCCGACGACTTCGGCCATTCGCCCGCGCTGCCCACCCTGCTGGTCGCCCTGGGCTTTGACATGGCGGCGATCACGCGCATTGACGGCATGTACTTCGTCGGCAGCGACTATCGCCGAAAATCTGCCTTCCCGCTGCCGGGATCGAGCGCGGAATTGCTGGCCAAGCAGCTCAAGACCGCGGATTTCGTGTGGCGCGGCCCGGATGGCTCGCAGGTCCTGTGCCACTGGAATGCCTTCACCTATTTCCAGGGCGATTTGCTGGCCCACATCGGTCTGGTTCGCTGGATGGATCATATTTATGGTTTTCCGTGGCGAACTGAATCCCACGTCGCACGCCGCATTCATGGCTACGTCCGGGACCTCGCGCCCCTGGCCCGCACGCCCTATCTCTATTGCCCGATCGGTGGCGACTTCAATGGGCCGATCGCCGGCCTCCTGCAACTGCTCGACCGCTACAATCGCACCCGCTACCAGTCGAGCGGTGTCTGGACGCTGAACGCGGGTTTGGACGACTACCTCGCGTTGGTGGCTTGCCATCGGTCCGCACTTCCGGTGCTGGCCCTGGACCCCAATCCCTACTGGATGGGGTTCTATGCCAGCCGGCCAGAGGCCAAGCGACGCGCCAAGCGCATTGTGCGCAAGCTGGTGATCGCCGAGAAGCTGACCGTGCTGCCGGCGCTGGCAGGGCCGAGTTCACCCAAGGGCGGCATCCGTGTCGAGTCCGAGATTGCCGGCGATCTGCGCGCAGCCTGGGATCTGGCGGTGTTGAGCAATCATCACGACTTCATTACCGGGACGTCGCCTGATCGCATCTGGCTGCAGGAGCAACAGCCCTGGCTTGCGCAAGCTGAGGGGCTGGCTGACCGCGCGCTCGCGCGCATTCGTGCCATCCGGTCCCCGGCGCCCACGTTCCCGCCCAGTCCCCCGCCGCTTTTCAGTCTCGACGCCGGGACGCTGGTGGCAGAAACCGACATGTATCGCGTTGAACTTAGCGAGCAACAAGGCGGCGCCATAACTAATTTCCGTTTCAAAGGATCGGGCGAGGACTTGCTTTCCGGTCCTGCCAATGACCTCGTCAGCTATCGTGACAGCGGTGGCCTGTGGCGCCTGGGTCACGAGTTCTTCGGCGGGACCTTTGTCGAGCAGTCACGCGCCAGTCACGCACCGGCGCGCATCAGGGTGAATTCGCGGGACGGCGTGCTCGAGGTGCGCGTCGACTCGGAATTTGACGAGCGGCCATTTGTTCGCTGGCTGTGGATGCGCAAGAACTCGCCGGTGCTGCGCATGCGCCTGGAGGGTTCGGCCCTGCGTGGCCGGACCATCACCTGCCGTTTCCCGACTCGACTGATTTCACCAGGACTCACCATGGACGTGCCCGGCGGGATCGTGGAACGTCCGGCGCACAAGCTCTTTCGCCCCACCTTCTGGCCCGCGTGCTCGTTCGCGCATTTGCGCGACGAACGCAGCGATATTGGGCTGGCCGCCTTTCTGGGAGGGCCTGCCGCAGTCGCCAGCGACGGCGCAGGAGCCCTGGAGTGGATCGCCCTGCGCTTCGCGCCCCGCGAGACGGCATTCCACTTTCTGCCAATTCTCGCGCACCCGGCCTCCGGGACTGATCCGCACCAAGGGCAGCTTGATTACGCCGTGTGGTTCACCCCTGGGGGAGATGCCCGGAGCAACCGCCTACCTCATCACGTGCGGCGGGCTTTGCGAGCCGCCCTGTTCGGCCCCAACGAGCCCGACCTCGACGACCTGGCCAATTCGGTCATGCTGGTCGACCGCGACGACGTGCAAGTCTCCGCGCTCAAACCCGCCTTCCAAGGCCACGCCATTGTCGCCCGTCTCGCAAGTTTCGCGAACACCGCAGTCGAAGTACGCCTGTCCTGCCCCAGCCGCCCCATCCGCAGCGCCACCCTGTGCGACGCCCGTGAACGCGAAATCTGCGCTCTCGAAGTGGGCCGCGACGGCGTAGTCGTGCCGATGCCCTATGCCTTGGCCAGCGTGCTGGTGTGGTTCTAGTCCACAGTCCCGCCATGGCCGCAGGAGGTCGTGGCCGTGGCCGTGGCCGCGCCACTTTGGTGTCAGCTTCATTACCCTGCCGTCTGAGCTGCCGAAGTTGCCGATGCTCACCTAGCAGATGCTGCCCTGCTTGAAATCCCCGAGCAGGTTCTGCGCTGATATGTACGTAGCAACCGTACTGCCCGAGGAGGGCTGTCCTTCTAGCCGCTCCACTGTCCCGCCACGGCCACGACCCTACGCGGCTATCGCGAGATTATGGGAAGTCGCAGCTCTGGTACCCGCTGAGCTTCCGAAATAGACTCGCACCGGGTCCCCACGCGAACCTGCCCGGAACCCCTGTGATCCCCGTGAGTCACCGCCGACGAAAATCCCCGAAGAGGCGCACATCCCCCGCCGCGCCGAGAGTCCAGCATCGGCTCTGGCCCACGGCATTGGCGTCGGCCCTAGCGGTTCTGATTCTGGCGCCGATCGTCTCCAGGCTGGCCGGGACCGGCAACGACTACACCATTCATCGCAACATCGCTGTGGCGATGAAGGCCCATCTGACCCTCTACTCGCCCCACTTCCTGCTTCAGTTTCTCGTGCTGGCACTCAACTTCCTGCTGCCCGGCGATATCGACACAGCAATGATCGTCGTCAGCCTGCTGGCCTATGCCGCCACCGCGGCGATCGTTGTCCGGCTCATCCTGCACCGTACTTCATCACCTGCCGTCGCCCTCACCTTGACCCTCGCCCTGCTACTTGCCGCCTCCGTTGCGCTTCTCTTTCCGCTCGATCGGCACCTGTACCGCGGGTACATCCCGGCCAACGTGTTCCACAATCCAACCATGGTTTTGCTCAAACCGTTGGCACTGCTGTCGTTCGGCTACGCCGCCGCGGCCCTCTGGCCCGAGCAAGGCGAGAAGACCCACACCTTGATCGGCTGTGCCCTGCTAACCGTGGCCTGTGCCCTGGCGAAACCCAACTACACTGTCTGCATCCTACCGGCCCTGGCAAGTGTCGCAGCCAAGCGGGCGGCGTTTCGCTCGCAGATCGACTGGAAGCTGCTGCTATTGGGCTTCGTCGTGCCCGCCTGTGCGACCCTCGTGTTCCAGTATCACTGGACCTTCAGCGACAGCCAGATTCCGGGTGTCCTGCCCGGAAGCAGCCACATTGTGTTCGCCCCACTGGCCGTGGTTCGGCGGCACTCCTCGTGGTTGGCGGTCAAGCTGCTTCTCTCGCTGCTTTTCCCCCTTTCAGTTCTCGCCATCAATTTCCGAAGGGCCAAGGAGGATTCCGCTTTGCTGCTGGCTTGGGTGCTTTTCGTTTTCGGCGCCGGGATGATGTACTTGCTGGCGGAAAGCGGGCCCAGAATGATTCACGGGAATATGCTCTGGAGCGCCCAGATCGCGGTCTTCATCCTCTTCGTCCAGTCTGCCGCCCACATCTCCGCGTATTTCGGTGGCGCCCTCACCACTGCCCCGCGCGGCGAACGAATGCGGGCGATGGCTAGCTTCGCCTGTCTCCTGCTCCACACCGCGTTTGGGATCGCCTTGTATTTCAGTGAGTACGCCCGGGTGGCAAGGTACTGGTAGACCCTCTTCCTCGCCAGAACGCGCACCACGCCACCCCCCGCTTGAGAGGTCACGGGCAACTGGCTGGGGTGGCCGAACTGGAGGGCTTCGACGTGATCGTTCCGGAGGCCGCTGGGTAGGGGAGGCGGTGGCCAAGATCATTTCGATGGCGGGGTACAAGGGACTGCTCGAAGGACACAACGCGCCGTGGGCTGCATAGTGGTCTGCATGGCCTTTTGGACACTCTGAGATGCATGAGGACAGAAGCGAAAGAATCACCCAACCCCTTGACCGAAAGGAGGTTTCCGCTTAAACCAAGTCACCTCTGCGGGCGTAACTCAGTGGTAGAGTGTCACCTTGCCAAGGTGAACGTCGAGGGTTCAAGTCCCTTCGCCCGCTCCAACTAACCTTCCTAAATCACGCGGTTTTCTTCTCCACCTCAGCCAGGGCGTGGACTACGTTCGGTAGCCAGCACGGGTGCAACGCCCAAACCAGCACTGTTCCGCGGGGCTACCAGGATGCGGTTTCCTCGCAGGCCGCGAAGATTCTCGACAGCACTACGATAGCCGCAAAAGGTCGTGGTAACGGCCGTGGCCGGAGTAATCCCTTTCCCCGCCGCGCTGCCTAGCGTCTGCTGCTCGGTCCGACCGTCAGCAGACTGGCTCGCTCGACAACCGTCAGCATCACGTACACGAAGGACTCCCGCCCATGCCAGGAGAATTTTGGCGCCGACAGATGTTGGGCCCGTTCGCTGTAGCGCGCCCCAACTTCCAACACAAAATGCCGTGAAGCCTGGAAACGGAACGGCAGCCGCGCCATGAACATGGTTTCGTCCGGATCCCCGGGCAGTGGGTGGCGGGTCAAATTGGTCGACACCATGCCGGACAGTTCAGCGCGCCAGCGCGGACCCAAAGCGGCTCCGACGCTGGTGTTGCCCTGACCGCGGAGAACGCCGGTGCGAAGCACTGGATCAAGGTTCCAGCTGGCAGCACCGGACAGGTCGCCACGTACTCCTAGACTGCGCGATTGATACAACAACGAGGCGAGCCTGGCTCCGCCGATCGGCGCGACGGGTGTGAAGGAGTTCGTGGTGCATGGATCAGCAAACAGGCGAGCGATGACCACACCGGCTTGTAGCTCCAAGCGGTGGCGCCGGTTTAGCTCGCTTCGCCAAGCGACCTGCGGCTGCCAGGCCAGAGCGGAAAATCCTGAAGCTGAAGCCAGGCTCCCGCTGGCGTTGCTGGCCTGAACAATGTTGTAAGTCAGGTCGGCGCGCAGGAGCAGCGTGTTCCGGCGGGAGAGCGCGTAGCTGAGCTGGGGCTCGAAGCCTAGTCTGGTCTGCTCCGGCAGCGACGTGGCGCCACTGGCCGCGCCTGTGGTCGGCGCCGTGGTTGAGTCGAGGGTGCGCCAGTTCAGCAGTGAAAGCCCTGCCTGCAGCGACGTGCGCCGCGACGCTCGCCAGGCAAGTCTGGCGCTGCCTTGCAGACTGAGGATGCGAGTTGCCGCCGGTAGGGTGGCTTGCCCGGGCAGGGCCTGGCCTAGGTAGGCGTAGTCCACTTCACCGTACGACCCGTCCGCCTGCAAAACCAACTCGGTACGCCGGTTGGGGCGGTCGCGGTAATTGAACCCGAAGACGTGCAAGACCAGCGGTCGAATCTGGTCGTTGGGGGACGGATCGCGCCACAGCAGCCGGGGCGCGTACCGGAGCGAGCTTTCGCCTTGGGCCGTGGTCCAATACAAATCGGCGTCTGCAGTGAGCAGCGCCATAAGAAAGGTGGAGGGTGATTCACCGGACAGAAGCGGCGCCTGCCCCGCCCGCAGCTCGGCCTGGGCGCCTGCCCCGACTTGCAGATCGCCGGCAGCAAACAGGAGCGCGAATATCGCGACCGGTCCAGCGGCAGGCAACGGACCTACTCCACGACGACTGCATCGCCGTCGGCAAGGTGGAAGCCGACGGCGTGCGACTCGGCTCCGGTCAGGTCGCAGACTTTGAACCGAATCCGCGTCTCATGTCCGGCCTTGCGGACCACGAAGACGCGATCGTCGTGCGCGAACTCCGTGAGCCAGCCGGCCGCGGCCAGGGCTGCCATCACGCCACGATCTCGCGTCAGTTCGTAGCTGCCCGGGGTTTTCACCTCACCCACAACGCCAACCCGGATGGGCGGGTTGCGCGCGATCCAAACCGAAACGACAGGCGCCACCACCAGTTCCTTGAGGCGATCTTCAAGCCTGCGTGCCACCTGGGCCGGCGTCTGTTCAGCCACCTTGATGCTGCCGACCATGGGCTCCAGGAAGTACCCATCATCGCGCACGACGAACTCGCCCGAGAGCGAAGGCTGCGCGACCACCTCGACCAAGATGGTGTCGCGCGCTCGGATGATCGGATTGGCGGGCTCCGGTGCGGCAGCAAGGTCTTGTACCCAGACGAACTGCGGCTCATGCGCACAGCCCCCGGCCATGGTCAGCACGAGCAGCAGCACGGCCACGCCGGCATTGACCTGGGCGACCATGCGACGTAGACCGCCCAGTCCGACCATGAAAAGAGCGAAAACGCCCCCCAACGCCAGACCGATGGCGGAGCGGAGCAGCAGGGTCTGCTTTACGCCAATCCGCTCCAGCCGGGGCGGGACCGCGATCTCGTAGCGTGAGGTGGCCGACACGCGCTCCAGCTCGAGCTGGACCTCGGCCTTGCGTAGCCGTTCGTAGAGCTGGCCGTGCAGACGCTTGGTCTCTTCTTGCCGGCGCGTCAGGTCCTCAATGCGCGCATCGATCTTGGGCTGGTTGCTGCTGACGTCGCGCAGGTTGCGCAGACTGCCTGCCACGAAGGCACGCTCGGCGCGGGCCGCACTAAGCTGTGATTGTAGGTCGTCAATCTGGCCTCGCAAGGTCTCGTCAGTCGCGCTTAGTTGGCGATCCTGGCTGGTCGCCTCGCGGTGCAGCTGCTCATTCACCAAGTTTTCCATGTTCTTCTTTTCATCCAAGAGACGTCTGATCTCGGGGTGTCCATCTGCCAGTCCCTGGGCGCGCAATTCGCCGAGCCGACGAGTCAGGGTAGCGAGCGCATCCCGATACGACTGCGCAGACTGTACCTTGACCTGGGTCAGATGACCGCCGCGGGCTAGCCGGCTGCGTACGGCAGCCATCTCGCCCTCCAGCCGCTGGACCTGGCCCGATAGCGAAATCCGACGCGATTCGAGTTCGGAGCGTGACTCGGGCGAGAGCGTGGCCTCGCCGACAAGCTGATCCACGTGGGATTCGCGGAATTTCACCGTCTCAGCCGCGATGTCCTGGAGTTCCTTCTCGGCCGCGGCAGTTTGTTTTTGCAAGAAGTCCACTTCGGCTACGAAGACCTTGATCTTCTTCTGGATCTCCGACCCAACGTAGTTCTTGAGGTGCGCATCGAGGAATTCTACCGGGTCGCGCTCATTCCGACTGAAGAATCCCTCGCGCAGCGTGCCCAGGTAGTCATGAATTCCTTGGTTCTCGAACTTGAGGTGGTTGGCGATGGCGTCCACCGCATTCTCGTCGGAAGAAGCGCCAAGCCCGGCCAGCGTGGTGCGGATAGCCTCGCGACTGGTGAAAGCCCGCTCCGCCCCGGCAAAGAACTGACGTGACTCTTGTTGCTGGCGCCCCTCCGGATCCACCGGATTGACGCTTGGTTCCGGGTGCAACGTTACCTCACAGAAGGCCGTGCGCGGGGGCGGCACGACGTAGAAGCTGGCGATTCCCAGAACCATGCCCAGGCCCGCGAACACGTTCAGGAAGAGCGCGTGCCTTCTGAGAAAGGCGGCGACGCGGATGAACCGTCGAACGATATCCTCCAGCGATGGCTCGGTTTCCTCGTCGGACCGGATCATGCGACGGCCATCGATCGAGGAGTCGGTCACCAGCACGAAATTCGGAGCCGTACCCGAGCGGCGCAAGACCAGCGATCCGCGATTGCCAGGCGGCCACCTGGCCGGCATTCCCTGATCGGGCGGCGGCGCCCCATACGCCTCATTTGCATCCACCGGGGTACCTGCGTTGGAACCGGGAAGGGGCACCCAATTGGGCGCCCAGCGAACCGAGGAAGGCGGAATCACTTCGCCCACGAAGCCAGCGTTCCCAGGCCCCGTGGGCATTCCGTTGGCGGGTGTCCGGCCGGTCGAAGCGCGAGGCTGAGACGACGGCACTGGCGGCTTCTGCTGTTGCGGGTTTCCGTAGGGAGGCGTGGCGATCCGCTCTGCCGTTCCCGACGGCGCGGCTACATTGTTGGCGGAGGAGGTCTTGACGCCAGAATTGGGCGTTGTCACGCGCGCGCCACCCACAGGCACGCCCCCGGCCGGCGACCCATTGCGCCTGGGCTCGGCCGAAGTTGGCGGGTCGGTGGCATTGCCCGGGGCAGACACATCCGGCCCGGTCGGTTCGCGAGAATCTGCCGCCGCAGCGTCAACCGGTGCGCTTTCATCTCGCGAAGACCCATCCCGATTCATGACAGACCAAGTTTCTTAGCACATGGCGTGGAAGCCCACAAAGGGCCGTTCGGGCCCTGACGCGGGCTCGCCCCGGTTGGGCACCACGACCGCCGCGAGTATGATGCGGTCATGCCTGGCGAAGCGGCCGACACAGCGTCGCATGTCGGGGGGAAGATTCTCCACCTGAACGACTACCTCGGCCACGAAGCCGTCCTCAGCAGGGGCCACGTCCACATGGATATCCCGGAAATCCAGTGGCTGGCCTGCGCTGGGGAGCACCGCCTTCAAAGTCGCTTCCTTCGCGACGAACGCCAGTTTTGCCAGGTGGCCTGCTCTGGTATTCCCGTCCAACCGTCGTTTCTCCGCGCCGGTGAGAACAAAGTCCCAGAGCGCAGGCGCCAGCGAATCGGCGCCCTCCGCGTCGATCCCCAGCGCGACCACGTCCTGGCGTGCGGCTACGGCCACCCCACAGAAGCCCGCCGGACCCGCGTGGGTGTGCGTGATCGAGCCCACCAGGCCCGCGGGCCACAGCGGCGCCCCATTCGGTCCTGCCAGCAAGGGAAGTCCGGTGACACCCAAGCGCGCGAGTGCCCGGCGCGCGCATTGACGCCCGATCGCGAACTCACGGCGGCGGCGTTCGACCGCGCGCTCGACCAGCGCCGCTTCCGCCGGATGCATTGCTTCGGCTGGACCCAGAAGGTCACACTCCTCAGTCACCACGCGTGCATCCGCGAGTAACTCAGACAGGCGCGGGATTCTGCCTAGCGAGCGTTCCGACGCGACGTCGCGTCGAAGATGGTGCGCAGAATAATCTTGAGATCCCAAAGCAGATTCCAGTCCCGGATGTAGGCGAGGTCATGTTGAACCCTCTGCTGCATTTTCTCCAGTTCCAGGGTGTCGCCACGCCAGCCGTTCACTTGCGCCCAGCCCGTGATCCCGGGTTTCACCTTGTGTCGCAGCATATAACCTTCGATCAACCCGCGGTATTCCTCATTGTGCGCGATTGCATGCGGCCGCGGTCCAACGATGGAGAGCTCGCCGGTCATGACCTGCAGGAATTGAGGCAGCTCATCAAGAGACCAGCGACGCAGCAAGCGCCCGATCGGAGTGATCCGTGGGTCGTCTTTCTCGACCTGTTTGATGTAGGGGCCGTCCTCGCAGACCGTCATGGTCCTGAACTTGAGCACACGGATTGGCTTGCCGTTTAGTCCATAGCGGCGCTGGCGGAAGAACACCGGTCCTTTTGATGAGAGCTTGACGAGAAGCGCGATGAGCAGCATGGGCAACGCGCTGACGCCCAAGATGAGCAGGCCGAGGACGAGATCCTCCATTCGCTTGAGCCAACCCACCACCCCCTGGAAGGGAGTATCGTGGATACTGACCACGGGAATGCCGCCCACCTCACCCCAACGCGCGCGCAGCATGGCGTAGGCGAAGAAATCCGCGATGAGGTAGACGGTGACCGTGGTGTCAGTCAGCGCGCGGAAGAGAAGGGAGTAGCGAGCCTCCGCCCGCATGGGGAGCGCCACGTAGATTATGTCGATGGCACCTTCGCGAGCGCAACGCAGAAGATCGTCAAACCCACCCAGCACGTGGCAGTCCACCCGGTCGATGGGGTGGCGCCGGTCATCCCCACGGTCGTCGAAGATTCCTATCAGTCTCATTCCCAGCCAGGGCTTCTGCTCCAAGACCTGTGCCATCCGCTCTGCCTCGGGCGTGGCGCCCGCGATGGCAACCCAGCGCAGGTTGCGCCCACGGGCGCGCGCCATCCGAAGAGTCAGGCGTACGCCGACGCGCAGGCTGCACAGGAATGTCGGCGCCAGCATGAACCAAACGAAAGACACGACGCGTGAGTACTCGGCCGACGTCTTGGTGATGAAGCCATACAGTATGAGGGCCACGGGCACGGCGATCCAGGTGACAAGCACATCGCCCACCTCGCGCGAGAGGGATTCCGTGCGCCAAGGTCGGTAAAGCCCGCCGAACTCGGCGATGAATCCGAAGACCAGCACGCCGAGTAAAGTGGCTCCTGTCATTGGGAGGCGCCAGTCTTCCCGATACAGCCCACAGGCGAAGAACTGTGCTAGTGCTATGAGTCCAGCATCAGCAACCCGCTGAAACGCACCCACGAGGTTTTCATTTCGGCGAAGCGGACCAGACGTATCGGATTTCATAAATATTCCCCCCACACGTGAGATGACCGAGGTAGCAAGAGCAAACTACTAGGGCAAGGTGAGCGTACATGCGGAGGAGGATTTGTGTCAACCGACAACGTTCTGACATTTCTGGGGTGTCCATGCTGGATCGCGTCGGAAGTTCATCTCTGCCACGACGTTGCGCGGATGACATGCAACCGCAAGTCTCCGAAAAGTGCGATTCGTGGCGCGTGGCGCTGTATCTGCTAGGCTGAGCGCTTCTTCATGAGAGTCGGCTATCTTGTCAACCAGTACCCGAAGATCAGCCACACGTTTATCCGTAGTGAAATCAAATCATTGGAAGACGCTGGCATTCAAGTCGTTCGCTATTCAATGAGGCGGACGAAAGAGAAGCTGGTTGACCAGTTGGACATAGGCGAGATGCAGCAAACCCGCGCTGTGCTCGACTCGGGGGCGGGACGTCTTCTGCTAGGCGCACTGCGCTTTTTCCTAACTTCACCGCGTCTTTTTCTGCGCGCCCTGGTGGTGTCGTTGCGCTTCGGGAGGAGATCAGATCGTGGCACGCTGAGACACCTCATCTATCTCGGTCGAAGCCTGTCTGCTCGTGGATTGGATGAGGCGGGACGGCGTGGAACATCTGCACGCTCATTTCGTCACCAACTCGGCCACGGTGGCGCTGCTGGCGCGGGAGCTGGGAGGTCCGCCGTTCAGCTTCACTGCGCACGGTACTGATGACTTCGACTGCCCGCCGCTGTGGTCGCTCAGGGAGAAGATTGAGCGTGCGGCCTTTGTGGTGGCAGTCAGCAGCTTCGGCCGCAGTCAACTTCTGCGTTGGTGCGGGCGCCAACACTGGCCGAAGATCCACGCCTAACATCACGACGCTGGGCGCAATGGCCGCCAGATGGCCGGCCTGCTGCGCGCCTACGCCAAGGACGGGAACGCTGTCTCGGATCCCGCCACACCTTGAGGATCGGTCATCTCGGGTCGCGACAGCTCCAGGTTCAGCCGGGCGAGCGCCCCGGCCAGAAACAGGACGAGCGGATTGCCCAGGCCATTGGGCAGAAGATCGAAGACATGGCAGGCCACTACGATGGCCAGGCCCGCCAAGAGGAAGCGGTCACCTGGCTCCCGTAGTCGCTTCATCACGCGCGACGCGCGCATCACCGGATAGAGCAGGAGACCGAACGAGCAGGCAAGCCGCAGGAGCCCACCGCCGGAGAGTACGATGATCCAGTAGCCGTCGGTCACAACCGTATCCCTTCCGGTATCGTCATAGATCCGGTTTCGGCCGAACTCGCCCCAGCCTAGCCACAGCCGATCGAGGGCACGGTCAATAAGCCGCTTGTCATTGTCGAAGCGGAACTGGAGCGAGTCAGCGCGTTCGGGGCTCAGATGGTCGCGCGTGAATTCCCTGATGGCCTGCTTAGGAAATACCCCCGCGAGCTTGACGACGGGATAAGCGACACACACTGCTGCCAACAGCACGGCGACGCGGATCTGCCGACGTGGACTTGCTAACGCCACGACGGGCAGCGTGACCAGGCCCATGATGATAGCGCCAGTGCTGCGGCAGAGGACCAAGATCGTGACCAGGTACAGCGTCGACCAGCGCGTGGGCAATCCCAAGCGCCGCTTCGTGATGCGTCCTTCGGTGGCGGCGAAAAGCGCCGCTGCCAGTGCGAACAGACCCACGGTCAAGCCATGTGCGAGGAACACGGTGGGACGGTAGCCACCCCAGCGAACGGTCTGCGAAAAATCGGAGTGGAAGTGGTAGCCATAGATCCACCTATGCAGGTTTGGGCTCATCCGCATTTCGAACAGCATGAAGAGCGAGTAGACCAGGCCCAGCCCAACGAAGGTGCGCACGAGTGTGCGGGCATCGCGGTTTGAGGTGACGACCAGCCGGCCGACCAGATAGGGCACCGCGACCTCGAAGAAGAAGCGGACGAGCAAAGCCAGCAGGTCGTGCATGGTGTATCCGGGCACCACCAGGGGCCCGAAAGTCAGGGTGTCGCGATTGTTGAACACGGTGAGCACGATCGCCGGAATCATGAGAAGCATGAACGCGTCCCCGCCACGGCCCAGGCGCGCGCGACGCCACTGTCGGGGGGAAAAAGCCAGCATGCCAACCAGGGCGCAGACCGTCGCCACCTCGTGCTTGCCGAGGGGGGGGATAAGAGGCGCGTCGAAGGCGACCAACCCTGGCAAGAACAGTATGCCAACCAGCACGACGAGCATCGCCGCCTTGGCCGGCCGCATGAGCAAGAAGGCGAGCGCCGACAGCGGCACGTAGGCCGCGAGCACGAAGTATGCGAAGAATCCAGGCACAGCCGAGCGTCTCTCCTGTGTTCGGGAGCAAAGGTAGCAAACTACAGGGGATAAGGGGTGGGAGGAATGCTCTTTGTCACCAGACTCCAGAATCCCGTGGGCCGAAAAGGGCGCGGCGTCGGATCTTCAGCTCGCTTGTGCTACGCTCCCGCCCCACATGAACGAGGACCTTGCCCAGCCACCCCCGTTGCCGACTTCGCATGAAGCGGCCTCAACAGGCGCGGCTGAACGCCGGAATACACTGAACAGGGCAGCCTGGAAAGGCTCCACCATCACGTTGATCGGGCAGGGGGCTAGTTCAGCGATTCGCTTCGGCTCCAACCTGATAATCACTCGCTTGCTCCTGCCCGAGCATTTCGGACTCATGGCGCTGGTGACGACCTTTCAGGTGGGGCTGGCCCTTTTTTCCGACACGGGCGTGGGTCCCAACATCGTTCAGAACCCCAAGGGGGAGGAGCCAATCTTCTTCAACACGGCCTGGACCGTGCAAGCCATCCGCGGTGTCTTGCTGTGGCTCGCGATATCTCTACTCGCCTGGCCGCTGTCGCGGTTGTACCACCAGCCCCAACTGCTCACGCTACTGCCTGTGGCCGGACTGATGGCACTGTGCGGCGGGCTGGAGTCCACGCGCGGGTTGATACTGAACCGTCACCTCTCCTTTCTTGCCATAACTTTGCTTGAACTGGCCACGCAAGTGGTGAATGTGGCGGCCATGATCGGGCTGGCGCTGGCCTGGCGTTCGGTCTGGGTTCTCGTCTTGGCCAACGTCCTGGCGGCGTTGGTGCGGACCATCCTCAGTCATACCATCCTGCCCGGTCCACCCAACCGTTTCGCATGGGATCCTGCCGCGCTCCGATCGCTGATTGAATTCGGACGCTGGATCTTCGTCAGCACGGCGCTGACTTTTCTGGCCACGCAGAGCGATCGGCTGATTCTCGGCAAGCTTGTGCCCGTGGCCCAGCTGGGATTCTACTCCATCGCAGCCGGCCTAGCCGCCGTACCGCAACAGATTGTTCAGCGGTTGGGTGGGCTGGTCTTTTTTCCCGTTGTCGCAACGGCGATGAGGCAAGCGGACCATGACCCGACCTCCATTCGCACCAAGCGCGCCAACCTTCTGCTGGCCATGGCGCCACTCATGGCGCTCGGTGTGGCCCTGTCGCCGGCTCTGGTGCGGTTGATGTATCGGCCGAACTTTCATCCCGTGGGGATACTCGCCTCCTATCTCTGTATCGGAACCTGGCTGACCATGGTCTCCACCTCGTACACCATCGTGTTGCTGGCGGGAGCCCGTCCCAAGTACATGAGCCTGGGCCAGTTGATGAAGGTGATCCTCCTGGTGGGCCCGGCGTGGATCGCGGCGACCCGCTTCGGCGCCGTCGGCGTGGCGGTCGTGGTCAGCCTGTCTGAACTTGGCCTCATCGCCGTCAGCATGGTCGGCTGTCGGCGCTTCAAGGTCGTGTCGGTGGGGTGGGACCTGGGCATCACGCTGACGGGGGCGGCGTTGGTCGGAATCTTCCTGCTGCTGCACAGTCTCTTCCTGCGCCTCACTGGAATACCCGTGGTGGCGCTGGTCATGGTCAGCGTCATTGGTCTGGGTTGCGTCGCCGGAATCGCGAAAAAGGTCGGGCTAGTATGAACGAGGCCGCCTCGCTTCCGTCGCCAGCGCACTTGCCGGTGTGCAGCCTATGGGGATGCGCTTGGCGCGGGTATTTGCTTCGCCGCCATGAGCGGAATGCCCTGGGTGCGCTTCTTGCCATGCTGCTGACCTGCGCGTGGCTGACGGCGCACCGCTCGCGTGGGCATCTCGGCTGCAGGGCGATCTGGCCGAAAGGGCTGCTCGGGACGGGCGCTCACTCTATTTGCTTGGCGGGACCCATGCCGCCAATCTGAGTGTAATGACCATGTGAACGCAACAGTGTTCCTACCGCTTTGGTGCTTTGTGTTCGATGATGGCGCTAGGGCTCCTGGCAAGGCGGCGCAGCCAGTACTCCGCCAGGCCAAGTCCTTCGGGAAGCTTTCCGAGGACGCAGAATTGGGCGTAGAGCCGAGCGTCGGCAGGGCTGCGGCCTTGCTTGCGAGATGCACGGTAGGTGCGCCAGCCCAGTGCTGGATAGCCCGCGAGCAGGGCAAGGCTGAGGCCGACGGTAGGGATGGAGAGCCCAATGGCCAGGATGGGAACTGCCAAACCCCAAAAAGCTATGCTTCGGTTCTCGCGCTGCCAGAAGCGGCCTGGTTCATGGCGGTGGCGGGCAGCACCCTCGGCGTAGGCATGCCCGCCGCGCCGGACCCGGCGCCACCACTGGCCAAAGCGCAGCATAGCAGCGTCGTGCAAGGCCATCTCTGCGTCCAGGCGCAAGACACGATAGCCACGCTGGCGCAGACGGAAGCAGAGGTCGGGTTCCTCGCCCGCGATCAGGTCGGGCCGAAAGCCTTTCACTTCAGCAAAGGCTGCGATTCGCATCATGGCGATCCCACCCGAGGATTCTGCTGGGCCCGCGGGCCTGTCCCATTCCAGGTCGCACAACCGGTTGTAGATCGAGGCCTCGGGGAAACGCTCGCGCAACCGCCCGCAGACCACGGCCAGACCGGAGTCGCGCGCAAGGGCGGTGGCGCCCGCGTGAAGCCAGCCCGGCCGCAGCTCGCAGTCACCATCCAGGAATTGCACGAAGGGGATCTCCGGATTCATCGCGCGCAACCGTTCGAGTCCGGCGTTGCGCGCGCGTGCCGCGGTGAAGGGACGCTCCAGAGCCACCACGGCGGCGCCCCACGTCTGGGCGTGTTCCAAGCTGCCATCGCTCGATCCCGAGTCTACATACACGATCCGCTCGGCCTGGCCTGTCAGGGATCGCAGACAGGTTTTCAGTCGCTCCCCCTCGTTGCGGCCAATGACGACGATCCCAGCGGCGCCCTCGGTGAGAGGAGGTTCTGCCGTCCTAGGGGCCTGGGGAGAGTCAGGTGGAAAGGCCAAAGCTCGCCATAGTTACCACGCTGGTGGGCCCGGCGTCGTCAGAACCTTCCTGGGGTGGTTCGCCGCGGGGCTCCCAGTCCTGGCCGCGCAGGCAGGCGGCGTCCGCACGCGATGGCGACGGTGCGCAACCTGGCGATCAGCCTGCTGCGCCTGGCGGGCGTGGAGAACATCGCGGCCGCGACCCGCTATCTCGGTCGGCATGTCGAGCGTCCTCGAACCACAGGCGCGAGCCAAGCCGCCCTCGGCCGAGGGGCATGGAGTCGTACGCCTGCACCTGCCGCATTGAACTGGTCCGCGCCCTTCGCGCAGCCCGCCGGTGTCTCGCCTGCGGCCGTCGAGCCGGCAAGACGCCGCCCGCCCCGCGTTCCCCCCGGACTTTGTCCGTCGCCCCGATTCAGGATCTGACGGACTTGACGTCGCTCTGGACCTGCGCCTAGAGTCCATTCTTGGTTCTTGCTGAAAACCACCGAATGAAACTCCCCAATCTCAGCTACATGATGAGCGTCGGAGAGTTGCGCTATATCCAATCCTACTTCGAGAAACCCGAATACCGAAACCCTGATTCGGAAGTTGGCGCTTTCTTGACGCTGTCAAAACGGATCCGCTGTATGCTTCGCGGAACCATGCTCCTGTCTCGGAGTAGAGCCGACCCATTCTACTACTATGTCCTCGCCCGCACGCGATACTACGACCAGGTTTTTTGCGACGCCGTACACGACTCCTTGAAAACGATTGTGAACGTGGGCTGTGGCAGCGATACCCGCGCCTATCGTTTTGCGCGTCAGCTGAGAGAAGAGGGCGTCACCGTTTTGGAGTGCGATCAGGAGAGGGCAATTCGCGCGAAAGAGCAAATCGCCCGGCGGAAGTGGTCAACGGACCATGTCAAGTACGTCTGCGTAGATCTGAACGACAATGTTTGGCTCGATTTCATACGATCCCTAGGTGAGCACGAAAACCAGCCTATTCTTGTGATCATGGAAGGCGTGAGCCCCTATGTTTGCGACGATTCCTTCAGGTCTTTTCTGCGTCTTCTCGCCACCAGCCTTCGTCCAGGGAGTGCGGTTGCCTACGATTTCAAACTCCGCGGCATGGCAGATGCCTTTGGAAGGTCCCACGAAGGGCAGAACCTATTTCGACTGCCCGGAAATCGACAAGAAATAGACGACTATCACCGCGAGCTCGGATTCGAGCTGCGGCACATGGAACTCAGTTCCGAGCTATCGCGAAGGGTGCAGCCCCAGCTTGGAACCTCGTTCAACGAGGACTGTCTAGTGCGGCTCGTCACCACCGGTTCAGTCAGGCCGTAGGGACAGCGCTGTCAGCGTCGATGCGCATCGCGTACCTAGTCAATCAGTACCCCAAGATCAGCCACACCTTTATCCGAAGGGAAATCCTTGCGCTCGAGAAGTCAGGCGTGGAGATCGTTCGAGTCGCCGTACGTGGGCATACGACCGAATCTCTGGAGCCGAGTGATGCGGAGGAGGTCGGCAAGACACGGTACATTCTGAAGGCGCCAGTCGCAGAGATCCTCGGTTGCTGCGCGCGCGCGCTGTTTTCTCACCCCGGGCTGTTTCTGGCAACGCTGGTTTGTGCATTCAAGCTTGGCCTGCGACGCGACGGGGACACATTTAGACAGTTGGCCTACTTTGCCGAGGCATGCGTGCTGAAGATCTGGCTGCGCAAGGACGGCGTGACCCATGTTCACGCCCACTTCGGTACCAACGCGGCCGCGGTCGCGATGTTCTGCAAAGGACTGGGAGGGCCGACGTATAGCTTCACGGTCCACGGTCCGGATGAGTTCGATCGGCCACTAGGGCTCGCTCTTCGTGAGAAGGTGCAGAATGCAGAGTTCGTCGCCACGATCTCGTCCTTCTGCCGAAGCCAGCTCTACCGCTGGTCGCGCTTTTCGGACTGGGACAAGATTCACGTCGTCCGCTGCGCGCTCGATGTGTCCTATTTTGTCGCTGAAGGTCCAGCAATCACGGAAAGGCCGAAGTTGCTATGCGTGGGCCGTTTGAGTGAGGAGAAGGGGCAGATGCTCATCGTAAGAGCCGCACGCACCCTTGTGGAACGTGGAATCGAAATTGAGGTAGTCCTGGCCGGGGACGGTCCCTTGCGAGAGGCCATCGAGAGCGAGATTCGGCGTTGCGGTCTCGAAACAGTCGTCCGCATTGCAGGCTGGGTAGACAATGAACGTGTGCGCGCTCTCCTGGCGGAAGCGCGAGCGCTGGTTGTCGCGAGCTTCGCGGAAGGGCTTCCAGTCGTGATTATGGAAGCCTTCGCCATGAATCGACCTGTTCTCTCGACCCACATCGCCGGTATTCCAGAGCTCGTCGAGAACGAAGTGAGCGGATGGTTGTTTGCCCCGGGCGACATCGGACAGCTAGCGGATGCCATGCATGAGGCCGTTCGGGCCGAACCTATCCGCTTGGCGGAGATGGGCAAGAAAGGGAAGAAGCGTACCCTAGAGCGCCATCTGGCGAGCGTGGAAGCCGGAAAGCTCAGGGAGCTTTTTGCTGCCACGTTCCGCTGCCTTGGTGCATAGCTCTTTGCGCCATTCGTGCAGTCTGGGTGTATCCTGGGATTCTGGAGTTGCCTATGACCGCCTTCAAGCGCAGCCAAGCCAAATACGTCAAGGGCGCGTACAAGATCACGAACTGGCCCGAGTACGAAGCGGGTTGCGACAACGAGGCAGCCTGACGGTGTGGGTTTCTGAGGATGAGTTGAAGGGATGGGGTCCACCAAGGGACGGACGGCGAAAGCCTGGTGGTCAGGTTCAGTATTCCAACCGTGCCATAGAGATAGCCCTGACGGTGGGCATGGTTTTCCATCTTCGCTTGCGGCGGACGGAGGGCTTCCTCCGATCTCTGTTCTCGGTGCTCGTTCTGGACGGCCAAGTCCCAGACCAAACGTGTCCTTCCGGGGCGCGTGCGTAACCGTGGGGTGGCGCACAGCGCAGAATTGTCGGCCCGTCCTGAACTGGGCGCTGACGGCTGACGCCGCAATCAGGATGAGGGGGGATCGAGCGCGGCTAGCGCTTCGTGGTAATTCCAGGGCATCCAGGCGGCTGGGTCGTCGGCGGCTGCCTGGGGGCGGCGCAGGAGCGCGACCAGGCCGTCCAGCCGACAAGAAGGCGTTCGTGCCTCCTGAGTCGGCGAAGTTGCAGGCCCTGGACCAGCTCAATGGGGCTCTGGTCCTGCGGGCCGCCGACCCGAAGTGCACGACCGCGACTATCGACCACGATGGCCCCATGATCGAGTCTCACAAGCGGGACGCGTTGGTTGCGTGCCAGGGGACGCGCGGCTACCAGCCGCTGGTCGCTACCTGGGCGGAAGAGCAGTTGGTGGTGGCGGACGAGTTTCGCGACGGCAACGTCGCCGGCGGCGAAGATCCGCTCAGCTCGGTCAAGCCAGCGTTTGGCAAGCTGCCCGCGACGGTGACCAAGCGCTACTTCCGCGGAGACTCTGCCGACTACTACGAGCCTTTGCTCAAGTACCTGGTGGGCGAGAAGATCGGCTTTGCGATCAGCGTCGACATGAGCAAGGAGTTGCGCGCGGTCTGCGCAGGAGAGCCGGAGAGCGCTTGGCAGGAGATGGGTAAACCGGAGCGTGAACAGGTCGACGTGGCCGAAGTGGAGTTCACACCTAGGATGTGGGGCATGGATGCCGAGCCGCTGCGCTACATCGCTTTGCGGTTCACGCCCCTGCATACCGATCTCTTCGAAGGCGCGACCGTCAAATACCACGCCGTGGTCAACAACCGCAGCGAGCTTGAGCCCGCGGCACTTATCGAGTGGCATCGAGGGAAAGCGGGGACGATCGAGCACGTACACCGTGTGCTCAAGAGCGAGCTGGCCGTCGGGGTCATGCCATGTCAGCTGTTCGGTGCAAACGCCGCGTGGTTCAGAATCAACATCATCATGTACAACCTGCTCACGGCGCTCAAACGCAAAGCCCTGCCTGAGCGGTACCGACTGGCCCGTCCGAAGCGCCTCCGGTTCGAGGTGTTCACGCTGCCCGCCAAGCTGGCCATCCACGAGAGTCAGCTCTCCGTGCAGATCTCTATCGCCCATGAGCGACTCGAGGAAATCATTGCAGCGCGCCAGCAGCTCCTCCAGATGCTTGAGTCCACGCGAGCTTGAAGTTGGGGCCCCCGCGGGGCCCTACCGCTCGGACACGGGTGCGGCTGCGGCCGGGGCCGCCTTCCACGCGCCCGGTAGCGGCTACCAGGAGGAATGCGTCCATGTCCTCTCCGCGTCGTGCCGGGGCTGCCGAGGTCCCGGTCGGCAAGAGAAGAGCGGAGTTATGGGGAAGGCGCCATCAGTGACATCCACCCACAAATGCAATAGAGTTGCTGGATTTCGTATGAGGAACACACCCTGAGGTATCGGCGTGAGTAACTCCACAGAATTTCATCCCAAGGTCGTTGCGGTCGTATTGACCTGGAACGACATCGACATGACAGCGCGCTGCATCGACTCCCTGCTCGCGACGGGCTATCCGGGCTTGGGCATCGTCGTGGTGGACAACGGGTCCAACCCGCCCGGCTGCCCAATCCTCAAGCAGCGCTTCCCCTCCATCGAACCCGTCCAGCTCCCCGAGAATCTGGGATTCACGGGAGGCTGCAACCGAGGTCTGACACGGGCCATGGAGCTCGGCGCGGACCACATTTTCCTCCTCAACAACGACACGATCGTCGAACAAAAGGCGATCGAGCGGCTCGTCGAAGCCATGGAGGCAATGCCCGAGGTCGGGCTGGCGAGTGCGGTGCTGTTGCGTCCCGGTGCTGAGAAGCGCATCGGGTTCCTCCACTGCAAGATCTCCCGGGATTCACTCCACCAAGAGCGCCTGCATGAGAACGAGTTGCTTTCGGACATCCATCAGAAGATCTATGAAGTCGATTTCGTGCCGGCCTGCGCTGTCATGTTCCGTCCCCAGGCCTTGAATGCGGTTGGACTCTTCGACGAAACGCTTTTCACGAACTGGGAAGACTACGACCTCTGTTGCCGCTTGGTCGACGGCGGTTGGCGGATCATCACGGTCGGCACGGCTGAAGTCGTGCACGCCCACGGCCAGACCACGGGGCGAAACTCGCCCTTCATCACCTACCTTTTCACCAGGAATCGTCTGATCTGCCTTTTTCGCTATGGGAAATTCGGAGCCATGCTCCGGCAATCGCCGCAAATTCTTCGGGAGTTCCACTGGCAAGTTCGGGACTACGGCTGGACGAACTGGCCCGCGCACCGGGCGTTTGTCAGAGGGGTGATCGATTTCCTCCTCGGGGTCCGGGGGAAAGGCCACCTCCCAGCCGACCGTCGCGATCGGGTCAAACAAGATGCTCCGTCCAAGACAGCCGAGTCTCCAGCGTCCCGGCCCGGGTGATCCGCCCGATCGATTGAAACAGGATCCAGATCCAGAGTCCCCGGTTGACTCTCGTCTGCCCGGCAGGGAAGATGTGAGCGCACATACTTGGTGAGGGTACCGCTGTCCTCTTTCCGCTCTTCAACCTACTTTTTCACGAGGCCCGATGAAAATACTCGAAGTCAAAATGCTTGCGATCCCTGATCTGCGGGTGATCCGCTTCGGCAGGTTTCGCGATTCCCGAGGCTATTTCACCGAGCCCTACCGGCGAGGAGATCTCGACAAGCACCCGGAAACCGGGTTTTTCAGGGGCATCTCCATCGTTCAGGCGAACGAGAGCTGGTCCCGCGCGGGCACGATCAGGGGCCTGCATTTCCAATGGAACCCCTACATGGGCAAATTGGTGAGGACTCTCTCCGGCAGAATGGTGGACCTCGCGTTGGACATACGGAAAGGATCGCCGACGTGCGGGAAGATCATCGCGTACGACATGCCCGCAGCTCCCGATCGGGAATTCGACGAATGGATCTGGGTTCCTCCGGGCTTTGCTCACGGAAACTACTTTCCCGAGGCGACCCAGATCGAGTACCTGTGCACGGGAGAATACTCACAGGGCTGCGAGGGGAGCGTTTCACCGTTTGCTCCTGACCTGGACTGGTCCCTCGCCTCCCCCGATCTCGTGGAGGATTTTCGCGCGCTGGTTGAGAAGGACCCGCTGGTGAGCGACAAGGACCGGAACGCCATGAGCTTCGCAGAATGGATGAAGGACCCTCGGTCAGACAATTTCAAATACGCGCCACCGAACGGAGAGTCGCGATGAGAATCGCGGTGTTCGGGTCAGACGGGCAGTTGGGAACCGATTTCGTGGCCACGGTCAAGCAAGGTGGTCAGGATTGCGTTCCGCTGACCATCGAAGACGTTGACCTCACCAATGCACCGCGGGTCGAGGATCTGCTGCGCAAGCTCCGACCAGACGTGGTGGTGAACTGCGCCGCCTTACATGACGTTGGCCAGTGCGAGGAGAAGCCGGCCCTGGCGACTGCGGTCAACCGCGACGCCGTCGGGATGCTGTCCCGCCTGTGTGGCGAGATGGATGCGAAGCTCCTGACCATCAGCACCGACTACGTCTTCGATGGGACCAAGATCGAAGGCTACACCGAGGACGATTCCCCCAATCCCATCAACCAGTACGGCGTGAGCAAACTGGCCGGCGAACGACTCGCGCTGGCCAACAATCCAAAGACCTTCGTAGTGCGAACTCAAAGCCTGTACGGAGTTTCCCAGCTACGGGGGAAGAAGACGAACTTCGTCGATCTTGTGCTCAAGCTGTCGAAGGAACGGGATGAGTTAAAGGTCGATCAGTGCAGGATGGCACCAACCGGAACTGCATGCCTGGCCGAGAATCTCTACCAGCTTCTCTGCTCGGATCGGTACGGCCTTTACCACATGAGCTGCCAGGGAGCCACGACCTGGTACGAGTTTGCCCGCAAGATCGTCGATCTGATCGGCGCCAAGATCCGGGTGACCCCGGTTCCCAACGACTTCTTTCCCAAGAATTTCCGCCGTCCCGAGAATACCTACCTCATCAACCAGGGCCTTGCTCACGCCGGACTCGACTTCATGCCATCCTGGGAAGAGTCTCTTCGCCACTACCTGACGGCCAGGGGCGTGTTGGCTTGACCCGCAACCAGGGAGATAGGCCATGAGAATCCTTGTCGCAGGCGGTGCGGGCTACGTCGGTTCGGCGCTGGTCCCTTCCTTACTGGAGAGGGGATACGAGGTCGATGTTATCGACCTGCTCTGGTTCGGCAACCATCTTCCCCCATCGGTCCGAGTTCTCAAGAAGGACATATTTGCCTGCGGCAAAGATGACTTCAAGGGATACGATCAGGTGGTGATGCTGGCTGGGCTCTCCAACGATCCAATGGCCGAGTTCAGCCCCGCCATGAACTTCACCTTCAATGGAGCCCTCCCGTCCTACCTTGCATACATGGCGAAGTTGGCGGGAGTCCGTAGGATCGTCTACGCATCATCCTGCTCGGTCTACGGGTACACCGTGAATGAGCTCTACGACGAGGACGCTCCGGTTACGTGCAACTACCCCTACGGAATCTCCAAGCTGCAAGGGGAGCGAGGGGTTCTGCAGATGCAGGACAAAGACTTCTCGGTCATCGCCCTCCGCAAGGGCACGGTCTCCGGCTACAGCCCGCGCATGAGGTTCGATCTGATCATCAATACCATGTACAAGTGCTGCGTGCTGGACGGCAAGATCACCGTGAACAACGCCTCGATCTGGCGCCCCATCCTCGACATGCGCGATGCCGTATCCGCATACCTTCGCGCGATCCAGTCCGACTATAGCATCAGCGGAATCTTCAATGTGGCTTCTGACAATTGCACCGTGGGCCACGTTGCTGACAGGGTGAAGGAAGCGTTGCAGGATGTGTTGGGACGGCAGATCGCCGTCGAGATCAAACACATCCATGACTTCCGGAACTACAAGGTGGCTATCGGCCGGGCCAAGACCGTCCTCGGCTTCGAGCCGGTCCACCGCGTGGAGGACATCGTCCGAGACCTCCACGACCATCGGGACCAATACCGGGATTTGAACGCGGACGAGTACTACAACATCCGGGTGTTCAAGAAACTGCCGCAGAACTTCTAGAGGCCTCACTACCAAATCCAAGATCTTGCACGCCCGTCGCTGGCGCGCATCCATCGCCGGCCGCAGAACCATGGGTACGGCAATCAAACTCGGTGAAGTCGCCTACCCCAGCCTCTTCGCTGCCGGCGCCTCTTCGGCAACATCTTCGCATCTTCGCGAAGAACAAAGAGGTTACGAAGGAGGAATCTATGCGCTAAACTGTGCCGTGTGTTCGGGACTCGCCTTTCATCACGCTCTGCCGGAGCTCAGAGCCGCCTGGCGGACCGATCTGACAGGTCGGTTGCCGTCGCCGCCCGCAAAGGCAGGGTTCTCCGACTTAAGAAACCCCCTTTCGAATCGTTTAGGCGCCGGACGTTCAAGAACCTTCATCGACTTGCCGATGCACGTGTCGAGCCCGCCCTGACCCTGGCGGGCAGACGGTTCTCTTCGTAGGTATGCAAGGAGGAGGCATGATACGCTTCTTGGAAATTGGGGCTGTTCTTCTGTTGACCATCGCGCTGTCCTGTGGCCAGAACACGGCACGCGGAACCCAGGGAACCGGCGGCGTGGCAGACACGGGCGGCGCTTCAGGCATGGGTGGCGCGTCCGGTGCGGGTGGCGCGACCGGCTCTGGGCCACCGGCAAGCACGGGTGGCGCGTCCCGCGTGGGAGGAGCGACGCCCGGTGGTGGTGCGACGGTAGGTGCAGGCGGCGCGACCGGGGGCGGCGGCGCAACCAGAGGAGGCAGCAGCGGTGCGACCAGTTCAGGTGGCGCAGGCGCTGGCGGTCGAACGAGGACCGGAAGAACCGGCGGCACGTCTACGTCCGGCGGTGCAACAGCTTCGGGCGGCGCCTCCAGTGCAGGCGGTGCAACAGGCTCGGGCGGCGTGTCCACCTCAGGCAGGGCAACGGGCACGGGCGGGGTAGTACCGCCCCTATCGGCCTGCTCGACGGCTCCGTTGCGCACCTCGGGCACGGTCCACTACTTCTGTTCCATCGGGGGAGACGACTCAAACGACGGGCTAACTTCGAGCACGCCACGGGCCTCCTGGAAAGCCGCGATTT
>Ga0182017_10000029_pt1 | contig 95878 bp, 82 predicted proteins | sample 712E3DmetaG_FD_120492 | JGI IMG/M metagenome (GOLD analysis project Ga0182017, IMG submission 120492) | Permafrost microbial communities from Stordalen Mire, Sweden - 712E3D metaG | ecosystem: Environmental > Terrestrial > Soil > Wetlands > Permafrost | place: Sweden: Stordalen | collected... | reverse complement strand
TGGGTCGCCCCAAATCCAGGTCTGGATGCTTCGGCCACCCCGTGCCTGATTGGAGATGGTGGCGTTGGCGTTGAAGTACTGCTGGAATTCAGCGGCCCAGCCGCACTGGCCGCTGCCGGCGCAGTTCTGCATGGTCGAGTCGCCAACCATCCAAACCGTGATTTTCTTGTTGGGATCCACCGTGCCAGCATCCGGGAAGGGTCCCGTGGTTCCGCCGCTGCCGGAGCCACCGCTTGCAGATCCGCCGGCTCCGCCCCTGCCCGAGGAGCCGCCTCTTGCAGTCGCGCCGCCGGTGGAAACCGTGCCGGCAGTCCCGCCAGCGCCGGCCCCGCCCGAGCCCCCACCCGCGCCGCCGGCGGAGCCGCCGGTGGAGACCGTGCCACCCGTGGGGACAGAACCGCCGGTGGAAACCGAACCGCCCTTGGGGACAGAGCCACCAGTGGAAACTGAGCCGCCCGTGGAGAGTGAGCCACCGCTGGGAGGCGCCCCGCCGGAGGAGAGCGAACCGCCGCTGGCGAGAGAGCCGCCGGTGGAGGCCGTGCCTCCCTTAGGGACCGAGCCGCCGGTGGAAACTGTGCCACCGGTGGAAACCGAGCCGCCGCTGGTAGCCGAGCCGCCGGTGGTAGCCGAGCCGCCGGTGGAAACCGAGCCGCCGCTGGCGACCGAGCCGCCGGCGTTGTTTCCACCTGACCCTTGGCTACTACCTCCTTGCGGCGCGGGTGCAGCTTCGTTTGTCGAAGTGCATCCGAGCCCCAGAAGAACTACTGCGGTTGGACCCAGAAAGAGGCGACGAAGATTCTCCATTTTGCAGCGACCTCGCAGGTTGAGAATGCAGTGACCTACCTCACGACACGCGGCTCAGGTATTCGTGATGACTCATTGTAGCCACGTCCGCTTCCGGTGGCAGGGGTTCTCAAGTCCCGCATCCGAGAACACCGTGTCGCCGATAGCGACTCTCCAGCCGCACATCCCTCTGCGAGCGGCACTGCTAGTCAAACTTGTCCTGGTCTTCGTCCTGGTCGCGGCCTTTCGCGGTGTATCCCGAGATGGGCAATCCCTCGTAGAACCATGGGAACATGTCCCGCCGAAGCTTGGCCCTCCATTCCTTTTCCTCGGCCTTGCGTTTCAGGTTGTAGAACACGACGCCCTCGGCAAAGACTTTTTCCGCTTCGGCGCCGAGCTCCCGGCGCTGCTTCTTCTGGTGGTAGCGGGAAAACAGGAAATCCTTGAACCAGGAACTCCAATTGTCGAAGATCCGCTCGTGCTCCTCGAAGGACTTGTAACGGAGGCTCTCCACGGCTTTGTCGAACGGATACCACTCGTGCCGGTCCAGCCGGTAGGGGTTCCCGTTCACCTTGGGTCCGAGCAACTCACCGGCCTGCTCGCCGTCGGGTTGGACCAATCCCTTGCCGGCGGAGTTGAGCACGCCTTCCAAGATGAAGGTCCTTCCGTCTAGGATCTGTTGCGGATCCAGGACGTTCTTTCGGTTCTGCAGCTCAACCAGACGGCCCTTCTCCGTGAGAATCTTGATGTTGGTGCCGTTCAGCTTCTCCACGGCAAAGGTGTCGGGGTCCTGGAAGACCCACTCGTAGCCGGGGTTGACCCGGTCAACCACCAGGTACACCTCAGGGCCGCGCAGGCCGAGGGCCCGGCCCTTCTGCTTGAAGGCCGCCGAGTCCACCGGAAACGTCTGGCGGATGAACGGGCAATGCAGTTTGGGGAAGTCGGTCAGCATGTGCTGTCAATCGTATCACTTTCTTCAGGCACATTGGCGCACATCACCCGACGTGTCCGCAGCCCCGCTTTTCTGTTGCCCGTCCGTGGTTCTTGCTAGAGTCTTTCGCATGAAAAACTTCGCCGCACATCGCACCTCGGTATTTCCTCTCTTGGCTTTCGCGCTCTCCCTGGGAGTGGGCTGCGGCAGCAGCAACAGCGGCACTCCGGCCCGTCCCGACGGCAGCGCGCCCCGCGCCGGCGACGCCTCGATCCCGGACACGGGCGCGGACGCTGTGCTTCGTGCCGATCGACCGGCTGGGCTCGACGTCGGCGTCAGCGATTCGCGCCAGCCTGACCTCGCGCCGGCCAGCGACGGTCCTGCGCCCGCCAGCGACGGTCCTGCGCCCGCCAGCGACCATCCCGTGACCCTCAGCGATTCGCGCCAGCCTGACCTCGCGCCGGCCAGCGACGGTCCCGCGCCCGCCAGCGACGGTCCCACGCTCGCCAGCGACCGTCCCGTGACCCTCAGCGATTCGCGCCAGCCTGACCTCGCGCCGGCCAGCGACGGTCCCGCGCCCGCCAGCGACGGTCCCACGCTTTCCACGCTTTACGCCAAGGTCGGCCCAAGCGGCACCGTCACCGTGACCTTTTCAGGCGGCCCCAGCAACCCGCAGGCCTGGATTTCCGTATACGCCGTCGGTTCACCTGATGGCGCCTATTTGGGCGGCTACCAATACACGGCCGGTGCCGCCAGCGGCACCTTCACCTTCCCCACGCCCGACGCGCTGGGCACCTACGAGTTCCGCTTGTTCGCGGACAACGGCTACACCAAGATCGCGACCAGCCCGCCATTCACCGTGGCCATGCCCTATGACCTGGACCCAGCCTTTGGCGTGGGTGGCAAGGTCACCTTTGACTTTCTCGGCAAGGCCCAGCCGGACTGGATCTGTGGTGTGTTCGCACTGGCGGGCAACAAGGTTCTGCTGGTGGGCACGGCCAAGACGGGACTCAAAGATGCCAACGGTTGGGAGCAGAACGAGTTTGCCCTGGCCCAGCTCAACCCCGACGGCACGTTCGATCCCACCTTCGGCACTGCGGGAAAGGCCCATGTTGGTCTCACCACGCGCGGCCTGATCAGCTGCAACGCAGCTACCATGCAGAAGGACGGCAAGATCCTAGTCGGCGGGCATGGATGGAGCACCACGGGCGGCACGGACTACCTCCTGGCCCGCTTCGCCGCCAATGGCGCACTCGACACGACCTTTGGAACCGCGGGGTTCGCCATCACCAATTTCCAGTTGACCGCAGACGATCCCGGCCAGAACGACACGCTGCTGGCCCTGGCCGCGGCCGATGACGGCACCATTGTGGCTGCAGGCGAAATGATGCTCACTGGCCCCTACACCAATGGCCGAGCATCCTTTGCTCGCTATCTAGCTAGCGGCGCCCTCGACGCCACCTTCGGTGTCTCGGGCACCGCGGCCATCGACTTCGCGGCTGCCGCACCCGGCGGACAAAGCCTGTTCGACGTCAACTCCCTGGTGCTCTCGCCTGATGGCAGCATCCTGGCGGGCCTCACCGCCATTTCCACCTTTGGCCGCAATGACATGGGCATCACGCGGCTCACCTCCAAGGGCATACTCGACACCACCTTCGCCACCGCGGGCGCACTGTGGGAAAGCAAACCAGGCGCGCACAACGATCAACACCTGCAGCGTATCGAGAAGAACGCGGACGGCAGCCTGCTCATGCTGGGTCATGACTATTGGGGCTGGTTCTTGTCCCGCTATTCTGCGGCGGGCGCGGCTGACACGACCTTCGGCACCGCGGGACAGGTCGTTGCCGACGCTTTCCCAAGCTGGGACATCCCCGCTGGGCTGCTGCATCCGGCGGACGGTACCCTGCTGGTGCCCCTGAGCGCCAATGCCGCCGCGGGCGCCAGCATTTCGGGTTTCTTCGGTCTTGCCCGCCACGCGGCGGCCACGGGCAAGGTGGACGATGTCTTTGGCAGGCCTGCCTGGAAGTGGACCCTGGGCACGACTGTGCAAGGCAGCCGCGTGCAGTCGGCCGCCATTCTCGACAGTGGCGCGGTTGTGCTGGGCGGCTTCGTCGAGGTCACCGGCGGCGGCGACCTCGACTTTGCCCTGATGAAGCTGGTGAAGACGCCGGGGTTCTGATCGCGGCCCCGGGGCAGTTCGATTCTTCTCAAAATCCGGGCGGCTTGCCGAATCCGCCCTCACTCGGCGCGCCGCCTGCCAGGCGCGTGGCAATGCGCTGCTGGTAGCGCGTCACCCAGAGCTGCGCCAGCGCCAGAAAGAGCGTCATGATGAGGGGACCGTAGAGAATCCCCGGCGCGCCAAAGCCGAGAATCCCACCCAACAGGCTGAGGAACACCAGCAGGCTGTTCATGCGCATGTGCGAGCCCATCAGCCGCGGTTTGAGGCCGTATTCAAACAAGAACGACTGCCCCATGCAGAAAATGAAGAAGCCCACCGCAGCCACATGCCGGCCAGCAAACCACAAATAGAAAGCCGCGGGCACCACCACCGCTGCCACTCCCACCAAGGGGAGGAATGCCGCAACCGCCATCACCAGGCCCCACAACACGGGCGATGACAGTCCGACCACGGCCCAGGCAAGGCCGGCCACCAGTCCCTGCAAAGAGCTGCCAATGCCGTTGCCGATCAGGATGGCGCGTCCCACCTCGCCCAGCTTGTTGAGAAAGAGCTGGTCTTCGTCCCCGGTCAAGGGCGACAGGCGAAACAAGAAGGCGCGTAGTTTTTCTCCCTGCATGAGCAGGTAGAAGATCGAGAACAGGGTAATGACTCCGTGAAGGGCGAACTGCAACACACCGGACACGAACGAGTTGGCGCGCTTGTACAGGCCCTGGCTGAGAGCGCGGGCGGCATCAACCACGGCATCCCCGATGGCTTCGGGCGAGATGGGCAGACCCGTGCGCTGGGCGAAATTGGTGAGCGCGTGCGCCACCCGGCCATTTTCGCTGGTCCAGTCGTTGAGCGTGACATAGGCCTCGGGCCCGCCCCAGGTCACAGCCGCGCGCCGGATGTCAGCCAGCAGGGCTGAGCCCACCAGGGCCACCGGGACGGCCACCACCACCAGCAGAACCACCACGGTGAGGCCCGATGCCAGGACCGGCCGATTTCCCAGCGCACGTAGCAGCCGCTCGTAGTGCCGGGTCAAGAGCAGCACGGCCACTAGCGCGATCACCATGTCACCCAGGAAGGGCAGCAGCACGTACCCCACCGCGATCAAGGCAGCGCCGAAAATGATCAGGAAGAAGTACGGGGCAATCGCTTCGTTGCCGTAGCGGGGACCGCTGCGAGACGGCCGTGGCACGGGGCCGGAACCAGCCGGATCGCTCGGGGGCCCGGAGGGGGACTCAGGTTCAGTCATCGCACTATCCGAAGACAGCATAGCTCAGCGCGGTCCAAATTGCCCGGAGCGCCGGGCCGGTCAGAGGTTCACAGACAAATGCTCACCACGCTGCCGCAGGCCAGGCAATCCCCGCCGGAGCACGGATTGATCACCCGCTGGGTGCAGGCCTGGCCGTCCGGACAAGGATTGCTGGGGGTGCATCCGACCCCAGCGCTGTCGTGGCAGATAGCCGCGGGCAGTGGCAGGGTTCCGAAGAAGTTGCAGCCGGGCTCAAGCCACCGGCAGTTGGCGCTGGCGCCGCACTGGGTGGCGTCGAGCTGACTGCACGGCAGCCTCGGGTCAGTCAGGCAGGTGCAGGTAGGACAGCCGTCTGCGTCGTGCAGATAGCCGTAGAGACACGCCTGGCATTTCACCGCGGGACACGGCGGCGGCGAGTTGCAGGCACAGAGCTCGCAGCCGTTCTCGTCCAGCACGTTCCCATAGGTACAGTACATGAGGCATACCGGGCCGCAGACCACTTCCACATCGGGTGCGACGGACGAGTCAGGGACGACGCGCGCGTCGGGGGCTGGTGCATCCCCGGCTCCGGCGTCGGCGGCTACGTCGACTATCCCGCCGCCGTCTGGCTTCGAAACATCAACGGCAGCATCGACACCGCCACTTCCGCCTCCCGCGGTGCCACCTGATCCGGTCGTTCCACCTGACCCCGCCATGCCTCCGGTGCCTTTGCTCCCGGCCACGCCGCCCGCATCCACTGACCCGGCTGCGCCTCCGGTGCCCTTGCTCCCGGCCACGCCGCCTGTGTCCTGTGAGCCGGCCACTCCTCCAGTGTCCTTGCTCCCAGCCACGCCACCTGTGCCCGCCGAACCGGCCCCGCCGCCGACGGACGAGCCAGCCTGACCGCCCAGGCTGGCCGCAGCGTCGGACGCGCCACCGTCTGTCTTGCCAGATTGGAGGCCCCCACTGTCACCACATCCGGTCGCGACCATGCCAGCCAAAGCAATGACCGCAATCCCGATTGATATGCTATATCCGAGTCGTTTCATGAGTACCCCCAAGAGCAATTTGCGTGCCGCTGTGCGCGGCGTGGCTCTCCACTCGCAACCTCGGCGGTGCCACGATGATGTCACCTCTGACCCTCGAAAAGCTGAGACTACCCTGCCATTCCTGCCGCACTTGACCCCAGGGTGCGAGACCGATAAATAGGTCGCACCCGGGAACCCGGGCCACGAAGTTCTACCGCAAGAGGAATTCATGGGCTTCCAATTCGGCGCAGTGCTCACGTTCGCGGTAGTCGCAGTGCTCTTCGCCTTGGTCGCCTTGTTGATAGGCGCCATCATCCGGCCGCGCTTCCCCAACGCGAACAAGGTCTCCATATATGAATGTGGCGAGCGGCCCATCGGCGCGGCCTGGTACAACTTCAACCCGCGCTTCTATCTGATAGCGTTGGCCTTCGTCATCTTCGAAGTCGACATCGCGCTGACCTTTCCGGTTGTCGTGGTCTACGCGGAATGGACCAAGAAGGGCAACGGCTGGGTTGCTCTGACTGAGCTGGTTCTGTTCACCGTCATCCTGCTCATCGGTCTCATATGGGCCTGGGCCCATGGCGATCTCGAATGGGTGAAGAAGCTGTCTGCGGCGGAGAAGCCGGCGGGCGGCGAGCCAAGAGGCGACCGAGGCTAGCAGCCATGGCAATTACACGAATCATAGCGGAAGGCCCGGGTGCCGGGGTGCTGCTCACCAACACCAACCGCTTCGACGATCTGGTCAACCTGGCACGCAAGAACTCCATCCACTATTTGCTCTTCGGGCTCGCCTGCTGTGGCATCGAATTGATGCAGACCGGGGGTCCGCGCGCGGATCTGGACCGCTTCGCCGCCGTGTACCGGGCCAGCCCGCGCCAGGCTGATCTGATGATTGTCGCCGGCACGCTCAGCTACAAGATGGCCGAGCGAACCAGATTGCTCTACGACCAGATGGCCGAGCCCAAGTACGTTCTGGCCATGGGGTCCTGCGCGAACTGCGGCGGGCTCTTCCAGTGCAGCTACGCGGTGGTCAAGGGGGTGGACAAAATCATCCCGGTCGATGTCTACGTCCCGGGCTGTCCGCCCCGGCCCGAAGCGCTGACCGAAGGCCTGATGCGTATCCAGGACATCATGATGAGCGAGCGCTGGTGGCGCGAGAAGCGCCGGCCGCAGAGCGGGGCCAAGTAGGATGAACGCGCAAGAGATCCACGCCAAGCTCAAGGCCCAGTTCGGCGATGCCGTGGGCGACCTGGCCGAGGCGAAGATCGATCCCTTCGTGACCGTCAAGGCCGACAAGATCGTCGAGGTTTGCCGATTTGCCAGGGGCGAGGCCGGGCTGGATTTCGACTACTGCGAGGACGTCACTGGCATCGACTGGCCGGCGCGCAACCTCATCGAGATCGTGTATCACCTGTTCTCATTGCAGAACCGGCACCAGCTCGTGCTCAAGGTTGAGACCGAGCGCAGCCAGCCTTCTGTGCTATCGGTGCAGGGGGTGTGGAAGGCGGCCAATTGGCTGGAACGCGAGGTCTACGACATGCTGGGGGTGAATTTCGTGGGCCACCCAGACCTGCGACGGATCCTTTTGCCTGACGACTGGATCGGCCATCCCTTGCGCAAGGACTATCAAGAAGCAGGGGGATACCACGGGGTTACGAATACCCGGTTTGATCCCCTGGTGAGGCTCACGCAGAAGGTGGAGGAAGAGCGCAAGGCCATTGCGGCTGCGGCGCCACCACCGGTGGTTGCTCCGACCACGGCCACGACCACGGCCACGGCCACGACCACGGTTCCAGCTACGGCTCCGGCCACGGTTCCGGCACCGGCTCCGGTTCCGGCTCCGGCAAAAAAGGAGGAGCCTCGTGGCTGAGCCCGTCGAACGGCAGGTCCTTCGGCGCCTGACCCCGTCGGACGAAGAGATCGTCATCAACTTCGGGCCGCAGCACCCATCAACCCATGGGGTCATCGACTTCGTCACCCAAACCAACGGCGAGATCATTCGCCGATCGATCCCGGACATCGGGTATCTGCACCGCGGACTGGAAAAGATCGGCGAGGCAGTGGGCTATCCGGGCTACATGCCATTTACCGATCGCATCGACTACCTGGCAGCCATGTTGGCCAATGAGGGCTACGCCATGGCGGTGGAAAGGCTGCTCAAGCTCGAGGTTCCCCCACGCGCCAAGTATTTGCGCGCCATCGCGGGCGAGCTGTGCCGCATTTCCAGCCACTGGGTGGCGGTCGGCTCTATGGCCGCCGATATCGGCGCGTCCACGCCGCTCACCCACGCCTTGCGCGAGCGCGAGGCCATCAACGACCTTCTGGAGGAGCTGTGCGGGGCGCGCCTGACCTTCAACTACGCGCGCATCGGCGGCGTCTCGTTCGACGCGCCCGAAGGCTGGCGCGAGAAGGTCCTACGCTACCTCGATCACCTGGACAGCTACATCCAGGAATGGGACCGCCTGATCTCGCTCAACGAGATCTACGTCAAGCGGCTGGCCAAGGTCGCGGTCATCAGTCGTGAAAAGGCCATTGCCTACGGCCTGTGCGGCCCCAACCTGCGCGCCTCGGGAATCTCCTGGGACACGCGGCGCGACCTGGCCTACGGCGCCTACCCCGAGTTCAAATTCGACGTGCCGGTCGGTGAGGGGAAAATGGGCGTGAAGGGGGACTGCTGGGATCGCTACGCCGTGCGGGTTCTCGAGATGCTGGAATCATCCAAGATCATTCGCCAGGCACTCGCCAAGCTTCCCGAGGGCGAGATCATGGCCAAGGTCGCGCGCAAACCAAAGCCCGAGGCAGGCGAGGCCATCGGACGCGTGGAATCCGCGCGCGGCGAGATGTGCTACTACGTCGTGTCCGACGGGTCGGAGAATGCCTACCGGGTGCGGGTGCGCACCGGCAGCTTCATGGCCATGGGAATCATCGAGGAGATGTCGCAGGGACTGATGATTGCCGACTTGATAGCGCTTATCGCCTCGTTCGACATCGTTGCCCCGGAGATTGACCGGTGAAGATCACCACCGCTCTCGATTCCACCTCGCTGACCAGGCGCTATCCCAAGACCGCGCTTGCCACCACGCTGTTCTTCATGCTGGCGCTGCCATTCCTGCTCTACGTGGTGCTTCTGCTCATGCTGCCGTTCAACCGGCCCGAGGCGCTCAATGCCGTGGCCCAACGTTTGGGCTGGGATTTGGGGCACAGCCTGTATCGCGATACCTGGTACGGTGTCATCTTGCTGGTCGAGGGGACCGTCGTGGCGCTCTATGCTGCCGTTTTTGCGGGCGTGACGACTTGGGTCGAGCGTCGCATCGCCGGTCGCATGCAGAGCCGGATTGGTCCCAACCGGCCCGGCGTCTTCGGGTTCATGTCCTGGGTGGCCGACGCGTTCAAGATGCTCTTCAAAGAGGATCTGATTCCGGCCGAGGCAGACCGCTTGCTTTTCCGGGCCGCGCCCTACTTTTCGATGGTCGGACTAACCCTACCCTTCGTTGTCTTGCCTTTTGGAGAAAGCGTGGTGGTGGCCGACCTCAACGTGGGCGTGTTCTACCTGACCGCGACCAGCGCCTTCATCGTGGTGGGCATCCTGGTTTCGGGCTGGGCCTCCAATTCCAAGTGGGCTCTCTTCGGTGCCGTGCGTGGCGCGGCCCAGGTCGTCTCGTACGAAATACCGGCGGGCATCGCCATCATGGTGCCAGTGATGATGGCCGGCACCCTGTCCATGCAGGGAATCATCCGCGCCCAGGGCGGCTTGCCCTGGCAGTGGTTCGCCTGCCAGAACCCAGCGGCTTTTGTCGCGTTCTTCATTTCCGTGACCGCCTCACTGGCCGAAGGCAACCGTACGCCCTTCGACTTGCCCGAGGCCGAGTCGGAGTTGGTCGCGGGCTACCACGCCGAGTATTCCGGCTTTCGCATCGCGCTCTTCCTGATGGTCGAGTGGGCCAACATGTGGATCATGGGCGCGCTCGCGGTCACCCTGTTCCTGGGCGGCTGGCAGATTCCCTTCGTGTCGGTGGAGATGATCAATCAGACGCGCGGCACCGAGGTTTTCCCCACTCTGCTCTGGTTCGGCTGGCAGTTGGTTTCGCTCCTGGTGTTCGCAGTCAAGACCTGGCTGCTGGTCATCCTGTTCATCTGGCTGCGCTGGACCCTGCCGCGCGTGCGTGTGGATCAGATGATGGCGCTGTGCTGGAAGTACCTGGTTCCCGGCGCTTTCGCCTGCTTCATTTTCACCCTTTTCTGGGTGATGGTCCCCGCGTCCGTGCACCTGGTGTCCGGTGTGGTGCTCAGCGCAGGCGTGGCGCTTCTGTTGGTGAAGTTCGCCCTGCGCACGCGCAAGAACATCGCGCAGGTCAAGGGCGCCAGCGTGGACCTTTCAAACTGGTGACCCAAACAATCGATGCCTGAAACGGTTCGCAATTACTTCGGTGCCATCACGGACGTCGTGCAGACGTTCTGGCAGGGTCTGTCCGTCACCCTGTCGCACATGCTCCGGCGTCCCATCACCATCCAGTATCCGGATCGCACGGAGAAGCGCGTGGCTGACATGCTGCCCGCGCGCTACCGCGGCTTTCTGGAAGTCGACATGGCGGTGTGCACGGGGTGTCTGGCCTGCGCGCGCGCCTGCCCCATCGACGTCATCAAGATCTCGGTCGACAAGGATCCGGCCAATCCCAAACAGCGGGTCATCACCCAGTTCGACATCGACGAGTCCAAGTGCATGTTCTGCGGCCTGTGCGTCGAGCAATGCCCGACCGGTGCCATATCGCACACGCGCGAGTTCGAGTCGACCGTGAGGGTGATGGAGAACTTGGTCTTCCGCTGGGTGCCTGATGCGGCCAAGCCGGCGCCCTTCTATCGGCCGGTCAAGGGCCAAGATGCGCCCCGCGCGCCGGTGGGCTCGCTCATGCGCGGGTATCTGGCCGCGCAGGTATGGGCCGCGCCCGCCCCGGACTGGGTCGTGCCGGCTCCAGGCAAGGACAAGGGGTAGCCATGCACACCAGTCTGGTCGTGTTCTATCTGTTCGCCCTGGCCGCCGTGGTCGGCGCGGCCGGCGTGCCCATGTCGAAGAACATCTTCTGGAGCGCAATGGGCCTGCTGTCGGCGCTGGTTGGGGTGGGCGGTTTGTATGTGCTGCTGTCGGCCGACTTTCTCGCCGTCACCCAGTTGCTGGTGTACATCGGCGGCGTCCTGGTGCTGATCATTTTCGCGGTCATGCTCACCAGTCAGATCAAGGAAATCGAGGTTTCCAACCAGAACGTCGGCCTGGTTTCGGGCGCAATCCTGTTCGCGCTGACCGGCACCCTGCTGTGCTTTGTTGCGATTTGGGCGCCCTGGAAGGTCATGCTACGGCCGCAAAGCCACGAGACTTCCGCCGCTATTGGCAATGGGCTGCTCGGGACCTGGTTGCTGCCCTTCGAGGTTGCCTCGGTGCTGCTGTTGGCCACCTTGATTGGCGCCATCGTGGTCGCGCGGAAGGAAATAAAGGACGACTGACATGATGGAGCACCTTTCCCTGAGCCATTTTCTGGTCGTGGGTGGCCTGCTGTTCTGCTTTGGCCTGATGACCGTGCTCACCCGGCGCAACGCTGTGGCCATGCTCATGGGCATTGAGCTCATTCTCAATGGCGCCAATGTCAACCTGGTGGCCTTCAACCACTATGTGGCGGGTGGCCTGTCCGGGCAGATCTTCGCGCTTTTCGTCATCGTGCTGGCCGCTGCCGAGGCCGCGGTGGGGCTGGCCATTATCCTGGCCATCTACCAGATGATCCGGACCATCGACACGGCCAACATTGCGTCGCTGAGGCAGTAAGGGCTGGAGGAGATTTGTAATGGAACACGCCCTGCAACATCTTGGCCCGCTGGCCGTCACCTTCGTCGGCTATCTGTGGCTGATTCCCTTGTTCCCGCTGCTGGGCGCGGCCATCAATGCCACCTGTGGCTGGTGGCTGCAGCGCAAGTTCGGCAAGCCGATCATCCACACTATCGCGGTCGGGACCATGGTGTGCTCCTTTGCCGTGGCCTGCTTTGCCTTTGCCAAGATGCTCGGCCTGCCCGGCGAAGAACGCTTCCTGCAAAACACGCTGTGGACCATGCTGACCGCCGGTCCCGTGCACGTGGACCTGGCCTTCGCCTTGGATCCGCTGGGCATGATGATGGTCCTGGTGGTGACGGGCATCGGCACCTTGATCCACATCTTCTCCATCGGCTACATGGCAGAGGATTCCGCCTACTGGCGCTTCTTCGCCTATCTCAATCTGTTCATCTTTTCCATGTTGTTGCTGGTCATGGGCGACAACTTCGTGGTCATGTTCTTTGGCTGGGAGGGAGTGGGTCTGTGCAGCTATCTGCTGATTGCCTTCTGGTACACGGATCCGGCGAAGGCGGCGGCGGGCATGAAGGCGTTCGTAGTCAACCGCATTGGCGACTTCGGCTTCATTTTGGGCCTGTTTCTGCTTTTCTGGGGCCTGGGCGGGGCGTGGCAGGACATGCCCGGCGGCAAGCTTGCGTACCAACCGATTGCGGCGGGGCAACAGGTGCGCATCATTGCCGACCGGGTTGCCGTGGACGGCGCAGTCCCGGTTGAGGAGGAGTCGGTGATTGAAGTGGGCCCCACCCTCAACTTCCGCCAGTTGCGCGACCAGGTGGTGGTGCAGGCCACGGGCGTGGCGCAACGGCTCTTGCACCAGAAGCTCTTCGGCTTCTCGCTGCTCGCCATCGTGGGCATCCTGCTGTTCGTGGGCGCTATGGGCAAGAGCGCCCAGCTTCCCCTTTACGTGTGGTTGCCCGACGCCATGGCCGGCCCTACCCCGGTCTCCGCCTTGATCCACGCTGCCACCATGGTCACCGCTGGCGTGTACATGGTGGCGCGGCTCAATTTTATCTTTGCCCTGTCGCCCACTGCCATGGGTTGGGTCGCGCTCATCGGCGCACTCACCGCTTTGCTCGCGGCCTCGATCGGCTTCTTCCAGTACGACATCAAGAAGGTGCTTGCCTACTCCACCGTTTCCCAGCTTGGTTTCATGTTCATCGGTGTGGGCGTGGGCGCGTACTGGGCGGGCGCCTACCACCTGCTCACCCACGCCTTTTTCAAGGCCGCACTCTTCCTCGGTTCAGGCTCGGTGATCCTCGCCTGCCATCACGAACAGGACATGCGCAAGATGGGCGGGCTGGGTAAGTACATGCCGACGACCCAGAAGACCTATCTCTGGGCATGCATCGCCATTGCCGGCTTCCCCATTGCCGGCGGTTTCTACTCAAAGGACGAGATCCTGTGGAAGGCCTTCAGTCAGGAACACTTGGCCTTGCTCGGCATGCCCGCGGCCTGGCTGGGCCCACTCATCTATTGCATCGGCATCATCACGGCTACGGGCACGGCCTTCTATATGTTCCGCAGCTACTACATGACCTTCACCGGTGAGTACCGAGGCGGCCACAACCACGGCCACGAAACTACCCCGAAAGAGTCGCCGCTCAGCATAACCAGCGTGCTGGTCGTGCTGGCCAGCGGCGCTGTCATGGCCTCGCTTATCGGGCTTCCGGCATCGTGGACCAACCAGCCGCCCATCCTCGAACACTTCCTGGAACCATCGTTGCCGGCCACGGTTCACTTCGCCGAACACCCGCACTGGATGGAGTGGGCGTTCCAGATCATTGGCGTATCGGCCGGCGCCATCGGCTGGCTGTTTGCGCGCTTCCTCTACCTCAACGGGAAGAGCCCGGTGCCGGGGCAGCTGCTCGCGCGCTACAAGCGCGCCTGGACCGTGGTGTACAACAAGTACTACGTCGACGAGATCTACCAGGCCACGGTAGTGCGCGGCTCATTGGTGTTCGCGGGTATCTTGTCCTGGATTGACAGCCGGCTGGTCGACGGCGTGGTGAACCTGGCGGGAGTAGTCACGCGACTTTTTGCCAATTTGGATGGCGCCATCGACAAGTACCTGGTCGACGGCGCGGTCAATCTAGTGGCCAATTCCACCATTGCGGCCGGGCGTGGCTTGCGCCGCGTGCAGACCGGCCGCATCCAGACCTACCTCTACGGCGCGCTGGCCGGTGCGCTCGTCGTCGTTCTGCTCAACTTCCTCATCAGGTGATGGGAGCCAACCCCGATGATCAGTCAAAATAGCGTCCTTAGCTGGGCCACCTTCTTCCCGTTGCTCGGGCTGGGGCTCATCGTCTTTCTCGCCGCGTTTCGTGCCCTGGCTGGCCTGTCCAAGACCGCGCTCGACCAAGCCTCGCGCATTATTGCCGTCATCACCAGTGGCGGGTCCCTGGTTTGCGCACTTCTGGCCTGGCACTGGTACGACCCGTCGGCGGCCGGATACCTGGTTGGTGGCCACGCCACCGGCGTGCAACTGGTCCAGCATTTCACTTGGATCAAGGCATTCAACGTCGAGTATCTAGTGGGCGTGGATGGTCTGTCCATCTCGATGGTGCTGCTCTCCGGGCTCATTTCCTTCGTGGCCACCATCGCTTCCATGCCCTGGTGGGGCGGGTCCAAGTACCTCGCCATGGCAGGCATGACCGATCATGGCGACGGCCATCATCCCAAGCACTTCTCGGTGCGCATGGTTCCCGGTTACATGGCCATGCTGCTGTTGCTGCAGACGGGAATGATGGGCACCTTCGTGTCCCTCGACATGTTTCTCTTCTACGTGTTCTGGGAGGTGATGTTGCTCCCGATGTACTTCCTCATCGGGATCTGGGGCGGCCCCCGCAAAGAGTACGCCGCCATCAAGTTCTTCCTCTACACCTTGGTCGGCTCGGTGCTGATGCTGCTGGCAGTGATCGCCATCTACTACAGCAGCCATTCGGCACAGATGGCCGATGGAACCCTCTCCAACGGGCACACCTTCAACCTGCTGGCGCTGGCACAACAGGGCCGCGAGGGCGTGTTCGCGCTCACCGCGCCCATCTTGGGTTTCGCCTTCACCAAAATCATCTTTGTGGCGCTTTTCATTGGGTTCGCCATCAAGATCCCGATGTTCCCCTTCCACACCTGGCTGCCCGATGCGCATGTGGAGGCACCCACGCCGGTTTCGGTGATCCTGGCCGGCATTCTGCTGAAGATGGGCCCCTACGGCATCCTGCGCTTCAACTACCCACTTCTGCCAGATGCTACGGCCTGGGCTGCGTACGCCATGGCCGCCTTCGGGGTCATCAACATCATCTATGGCGCGTTCGTGTGTTTGGCGCAGACCGACCTCAAGAAGCTCATCGCCTACTCTTCCGTCAGCCACATGGGCTTCACCCTATTGGGCATGGCCGCCATGACCCCGACCGCTATCTCGGGCGCGGTGTTCAACATGTTCTCGCACGGGATCATCTCACCCATGTTGTTCCTTATTGCCGGCGTCATCTACGACCGGGCCCACCACCGCGAGATTGCTCGCTTCGGCGGTCTGGCCAATGTCATGCCCGAGTATTCGGCCCTGACCGGGCTGGCGTTCTTTGCCTCGTTGGGCCTGCCCGGCATGTGCGGCTTCATCTCCGAGTTCATGGTGCTGACCGGATCATTCCCCACTTTCATGCTTCTTACCGCCATATCGGCCACCGGCGTGATCATCACCGCGGCCTACTATCTGTGGGCGATTCATCGTGCCTTCTTGGGCAAGCTCAATCCGCTCTATCAGGGCTATCCCGATCTGGTGTGGCGCGAACGCGTGGTGCTCTATCCGCTGGGCGCCATTGCCATCGTGCTCGGCTGCTATCCCTACGCCATTCTCAACGTGATCAACCCAACCCTGTTCAGCCTGATTGCGAGCATCCGACCGCTGTAGCTGCAACTGCCTAGGGAAGCCATGATTCAAGAAAACCTCGTCAGTACCTCGTGGTTCTTGCCCGAGCTGGGCCTCACCGCGGGCATCATGCTGATGTTTCTGCTCGACCTGGCGTGGAAGAAGCACCCGCGCCGCGTGCTGTTTCTGACGGTGGGCACCTTGCTGTTCTTGGGCTTGGCCGGCGTCCTCTTGGCCATGCAGCCGTCCGCGCCGCGGGCGTTGTTCAATGGGATGATTGCCAGCGATCCTTTTGCCACCTTCTTCAAGTGGCTGTTTTTGGTCGCGGCCGGTTTCACTGTGCTCATCGCTGCCGGTTCGACCGAGTTTGGCCGCCACCAGATCGGTGTGTTCTATCCACTACTGCTTTCCATCGTGCTCGGCATGTTCCTCATGGCCAGCGCGGTCGATCTTCTGATGATGTATCTCGCGGTCGAACTGGTTTCCTTGGTCAGCTATGCCCTGGCTGGCTACCGGCAGGGCGATCGCAAGGCGGCCGAGGCCGCACTCAAGTACGTCATCTACGGCGGCGTGGCCTCGGGGCTCATGCTCTTCGGCATGAGCTACATCTATGGGCTCACGGGAAGCACCAGCCTGCTCGGCCTGGGCGAAACTCTCGACGGCTTGGCTACGAGTGCGGTGGGCAGCAGCCAAACCGCCTTGCGCGTGGCCCTGGTGGTGGCGGTGATCTTCGTGCTTTGCGGTGTAGGCTACAAGATCGCAAGCGTACCCTGGCACATGTGGTGCCCGGACGTGTACGAAGGCGCGCCCACTCCTTTTACCGCCTTCCTTTCCGTGGGCCCCAAGGCGGCCGGTTTCGCCCTGGCTGTGCGCTTTTTCTGGTCGGCGCTGGCCGGCTCCCCGGTTGGCAATGGGCCGGGCGCGCTCACCCAGGGACTGTCCGACTTGCCTTGGCCCGCCATCATTGGCGTGCTGGCGGCGCTGACCATGACACTTGGGAATCTCACGGCCATCGTGCAGAACAACCTAAAGCGTCTGCTTGCGTATTCATCGATTGCCCACGCCGGCTACATCTTGATGGGTTTCTGTGCGGCTTCGACCGTGGGCGTGCAAAGCGTGATGATCTACTTGCTGGTTTACCTGGTGATGAACCTGGGCGCCTTCCTGGTGGTCATCGTGGTGGCGCAGGCTACGGGCTCGGAGCACATCGACGCCTATAAGGGGCTGGGCCGGCGCCACCCGCTGTCCGCCATCAGTTTCGCCATTTTTCTGTTCTCGCTGACTGGGCTGCCACCCTCGGCGGGATTCACCGGCAAGTGGTATCTGTTCGTGGCGGTACTGCAGAACTGGGCCTTGCCCGGCGGCGGTTGGTACGCGGCCCTGGCGGTGATCGGCGCGCTCAACTCCGCCGTGTCGCTGTACTACTACATGCGCATTGCGCGTGCCATGTTCCTGGAAGCGCCGGTGGGCGAGGTCACGGTGCGGCCCCGCCTGGGCTACCAGATCATGTTGGGCGCATTTTCCGCAGCGTTGTTGCTCTTTGGCGTGTGGTGGAATCCGCTGGTTGATTGGACCCAGCAGTCACTGGTGTTCCTGCGCGGGTAATCCTTTCCAATCTACGGCAGCGCGACTACGTACTTCTTCAGCGCCGCCGCGTGGGTCGATATGACGGTGAGCGTGGTTGAGTCCGCATCGTAGACGGAGAACCATCCCGCGGTCTCGTGTGGGGGATCTCCGGTCCATTTGCTGGGCGGACGGGCCTCGCCGCTCCAGGCCCAGAAGTTGTCACCGGCAATCGCACCCCCTGCTGCCATCAGACTCTCGACCTTGGAGAAAAGGGATTGATAGTACTTGTTGCGATTGGTGACCGGGGTCGTAGGATCGTACTTTCCAGTGGACACCCATCCGTCGCGGGCCAAGCCGAACTCCTCCATCACCAAGGGCTTGCCCAGGCTCGCCGAATCCGTGTTGTGGGTGTTGAGGTAGTCGACCGCGAAACTGGTGGCGGTCGTGAGCTGGCTGGCGCTGCTGTCAGTGGCGTTGTACTTGCCCCACGGCTCGACCCAGATGTGGCAGGTGGTGTAGTCGATGTACTGACTTCCGTGTGTGGTTTTGAAATCCCCGCCCCATGAACCTTCGCTGCCAACCGTGACCATGTGGTTGGAATCCAGCGATTTGATGAATTGGCCGAGATCGCCAATCCAAGTGGCCGGGTAGTTGCGCGGCTCGTTGGCAAGCTGCCAGGAGAAAATCGTCGGATCATCGCGATAGGTGCGGCCGTTGACCGTATTGACCCGCTTGATGACGGTCTGGATGTGCGCCCGATAGGCGGTTTGGCAGGGCGCGCAGGCATAGAAGCGGTCGATATACTGGGTGAAGGTGTTGTAGTTTCCGCCTGGATCCAATCGGTAGGGGATCTTGGTGCCCTGTCCCCAACTCACATATTGGGCCATCCCGCCCGTCCATTCCCAGTAGTTGTTGAGCACCATGACCGCGCGAATGCCGCGTTGACTGAGCTGATCCAGGAAGTAGTCCAGGCCTGCAAAGACCTGCTCGTTGTAGACCCCGGCCTGGGGCATGAGCGAGGGCACCGTGCGATAGGGCTCGGTGTCGGGCCCTTCCGAGGCTGCCATTACCCTGACGTTGGTGATGCCAAGTGTCTGCAGCCGATCGAGCTCGCGGCCCAGGCGCGCCCGGTCACCGGGTGAGCTGCTGGCGCCAAGATTCATGCCTTGCCAGAAGTTGGTGCCCACGAAGACGTGCCGCTTGCCCGCCTCTGCGAACTGGGTCCCCTTTGCGGTCACAAAGGCCATCGTCGAGGGCTGGCTGCTCGCGTCCATGCCGCCAACGCCCCCGCTGCCTGCATCAATGCTGCCGTCGCTTCCCGATCCGTCGGCGCTTGTGCCTCCGCTACCTCGAGCGTCTACGCCCCCATCTCTTCCGCCGGTCGCCGCGCCCCCGCTGCCGGCCGTGCCGCCAGTTCCCGCGCCGCCAACCCCGCCTCGGCCGATGGTGCCCGCCGTGCTCGTGCCGCCAGTCGCTGCGCCGCCGGTCGCTGCGCCCCCGCTCGCCGCACCCGCGCTGCCGGCTGTGCCGCCAGTTCCCGCGCCGCCAACCCCACCTCGGCCGCTGGTGCCCGCCGTGCTCGTGCCGCCGGTCGCCGCGCCACCAGTCGCTGCGCCGCCGGTCGCCGCGCCCCCGCTCGCTGCGCCCCCAGCCCCGGTGCCGCCCGCCGTGCTTGTGCCGCCGGTCGCTGCGCCGCCGCTCGCCGCGCCGCCGGTCGCCGCGCCGCCGGTCGATTTCGAGCCGCCCGGAGAGGTTGAGCCACCCACTACCGCAAAACCGCCAGTGCTGCTAGCACCACCAAAATTGTGATTCGTGTTGCTTGTGCCGTCCGAACAGGCGACGGCAGCGAGCAAAAGGACGGAGCAACCAAGACTGGAGACCAGTCGCATCATCATAATTCTCCCGTCAGCGGACGACCCGTGCCCTGTGGAGAGCGCCTGCAATGGCTATTGAATGCGCATTGAGGCTGGAATGTCCAGGGGCTTGGCTACGATCGCCGCGAGACGTCGTAGAAGGCAGAAGGTCTGGGCAAGCCCTGCCGCGTCTCTCATAGCAAAACGCCAGCCGCATTGCTGCGACTGGCGTTCCGACAGTCTCGCTAGGTTTCTAGGCTAGAATAGTTCGCAGTCGCTGGTCGGATTCGTTGAACTTCCGCCCGACAGATAGATGTCGCCATCCCCAAGCCCACAACTCACCACGTCGCTCGTTCCCTGTGTCGCGTCGATGGTGTCGAAGCCGTCGTCGCCATACAGGTGGTTGGTGCCAGCGCCGCCGATGATGTGGTCATCGTCCGACACGCCGGCGGTGATCTGGGTGGCGGTGAGGGCGGTATTGTTTCCGTCGTTGCCATAGACGTAGTCGTCGCCGGCCTCGCCGTAGAGCGAGTCATTGCCGGTTCCGCCATAGATATGGTCGTTCCCGCCCCCGCCCCAGATCGTGTTGGCCTGGCTGTCACCAATCAAGGTGTCGTTGCCGCCGCTGCCGCGAATGTTGCGGACGCTGGCCACCGCGGGTGAGCCGACAGTCACCAGGACGTCACATTCTGGCGTAACGAGCGTGCTGTCACCCATCGGGTGGCTGGTGCAGTTGGTCAGGTTGGTCAGATCGACGTACAGCGCGTTTGCGTGATCGCCGTCGTTGTAGTCGAGGGTGTCGACGCCGCGCGCCCCTGCCGTGGCGTAGTTCGTGATGCAAACAGATGAAGCAATGTAGGGGACGAACGGCAGAGTCGTTGAGGTGGAGCTGGAGGCCGGCGTAACACAGTTCACCCCGCCGCCGTTGATGGTGTCGTTGCCGAGCCCTCCCATGAGGACGTCGTCGCCGTCACCGCCAAACAGGAAGTCTGCGCCGCCTTTGCCCTTAAGCGTGTCATTGCCGGGCCCGCCGTAGAGATAGTCTACCTGTGCACCGCCGATCAGGGTGTCGTTGCCGCTCATGCCGAAGAGCACGTGTACGATGCCTGTGATGTTCACCGCTGACGCGTCGATGGTGTCGTCGTAGGGTGTGCCGATGACGTTCTCGATGTCGACCGCAAGGTCGTCAGCTTCCGCCCCGCCCAGGCCGCCGTCGTCATACGTCGCGGTGGTGCTCAGGTTGGTCTTGCTGAAGAGGGCGCCGGCCGAAAGTGTGATGGTTGCGTTGCCACCGGCTCCCAGTGTGTCGTTGACCAGCCAGATGAACGAGGCGCCGGCTGGGTGCGTGGGCGTGACGTGGAAGTTGACGGCGCTGTGCTGAGCGTTGATGGCAGTGAATGTCGCGCCCGCTACGTCGGCCGCGGTCACGATCCCGCCCGCGCTGATGTCGATGACGAGGTAGTTCTGTGTCGGATCGTTTGGGTCGTTGGGGTCGGGCGGCACGAAAGTTCCATCTACCTTGTATTCGAACGTCTTGCTGTTCGTCCCGTCGCTGAGCGTGAAGTAGTCGCCGTTGGCGATCGGTGCTGCTTTCGCCACCAGGGTCAGCGAGCCGACCGCTGCCGCGAGGTTCGGGTGCGCGTTCAGCGTGACGCTCACCGCGCCGGTCCTGGCACTGTAGTCGACCGTATCCGTGCCCGCCCCACCCGATATCAAGTCAGAAGCCAGGCAGGTTCCCTGCGGGAACAGGTCGTTGCCATCATTGCCGAAGAGTCGGTTGTGCACGCCCGGGACCGAGTCGGCGCCACTTGTGATGGTGTCGTCGCCAACGCCCCCGTAGACCACCAGACTGATCGCCCCGTCGAGCGCGCCGACACCCGCGCCGAGAACCGTGCCGCCCTGACCGCTGATGACGTCATTGCCCGGACCCGTGCTGACCAGGATACTCTCCACCCCGGCCATGCTGACATCAGCGAAGCTGTGCGCTGCCGTGGCAAAAGTGCTCGCGGTAGTGCCAGTAACCACGATATTCGTGTACGACACACCGGTTGACGCCTTAGTGCCCAAGGTGAAGGTGTCGATGTAGGGGGTGGTGCGGAACTCGACAATGTCGGTTCCTGCGCCCAGGTCGATCTGGATCTTGGGCGTGCTGGTGGTGGCGATGCCAAAGACGCCGGTATAGAAGTCGATGATGACCTTTTGCGCTTCCACTGCGGTGTCGTGTAGCCCGTTTTCAGTCGTGATGGTGATTCCTTTGGTGGAGGCGACCGCGCATTCCACGGAACTTCCGTCGCTGGCGTTCGCCACGACCATGCTATCGGAGGCCCGCATGTAGAGGTAGGCAAGCTCGGTGTCCGCAACCTTGAGAGTCATATTTCCCGAGCCATCGTAGGTGCAGGGGTTGGTCAGAGCGTCGATATTGGTTTCCGTGAAACCCTCGTACCCGGCGGGGTCGAAATTGGTGCCGGCACCTTTCTGCTGACCGCAGGCACACGCCCCACTCAACAGCAATGCCATTCCAACTTGCCTAATCCTTCGATTTCCGAACATGACGTACCTCCTTGGGCTTGAGACGGAAGTGTCCAGGGCGGGTGTGCGCCGCACCCTGGCACGACGGGGCCCGTCTCGTCACCCGCCGCGTTGTGCCTAGAAACTCGGCTTCAGAGCGCTCTTCGACTCGTGCAGAAGATCCGTTAAGGCGAACGGCGACTAAAGAACAGTTTCCCGGCGGCCGATGAACTTGGTCAAATGTGCTCCCGTAGGGATCTGGTACCCACATTGACCCTTGTCCTTTTGGCCGCCGGATGCTCGGCGGGGAAATCGCAAGGCGGACCAGATGCAGCCGAAGATGCTGCAGACGCGGGCCGCGTGCCCGATTCCCGAGTTGTGGCGGCCGAGACTCAAGTCGACCAAACGCGCGCCATGGATGCGGTGGACACGGCGGGTTTGCGTGATGCCACGATGTTTGATGCGGCTGGAGACCGAAACGATGTGGGAGACGCCCGAGACACGGCTGCTCCACGTGACACGGCGGGTGGGGATGTCGGTGCAGAGGTGGGAGATGGTGCGGCCGCGGCCGATTCACGTGATGCGGCCGACAGGCAAGACCGCGCGGTGGACATGCGAGATGCGGCCGTTCTGCTCGACACGGGCAAGCCAGATGGAGCGGTAGACACCGCCGCGGTCAAGGACACTGCCACTGAAGCGAAGAAGCCGGACGGCGCAAGAGACTTGCCGCCTGCCCACGGCTGTAGCAATCCCATCCTCATCCCCATGGACAATCCTCATGTTGACCTGGCCCTGACAACCACAGGCGCGAGCCACCATGTCGACCTTCCCTGTGTTCAGAGCGGGCCCGATGTGGTGCTGTTGTTCAGCCTGGCAGAGGACGAACTGGTCTATGCCGATACTTTTGGTGCGACCTGGAACACGGTCCTCTTCTTCAGCGACACCTGTCCTGCCGAAGCAGGGAATGACAATCCGGATGCAGGATTCGTGGCCTGCAGTGACGACGCGTGCAACACGACCCAGTCACAGGCGGTCGCGACCTTTCATGCCAACGATCACTACCTGATTCTGAGCGGTGCGAATGGCGAATCAGGCGACGTGACGCTACATTTTAGTCATGCGCCAGTGGGGAGCGGGCCCCTGGCCATGCTTGCGGCTGGAACGGCTTCGCTCAGCGGGACCACGGACGGCCTCGGGCCGTCCGATGTGTGTCAGATTCCCGGGCCTACTAGCAGCTACTGGTGGATCACTTGCCCTGACTATGTCGGAGGAGACCTGACCGCCTCGACCTGCAAGGGAGCGGCCTTTGATACGGTATTGTCCCTGCAGATCCCACGCGCCGACATGGTCTTGTGCAACGACGACTATCTGCCTTGCGGGATGCAGTCGTACATTAGCGCAACGGTCCCACCAGGCGCCGGCATCAATGTGCTGATGCTGGGCGGCTCTAGCATGGTTTCTTATGGCAGCTACTCACTGACCTATACCCGCCCCTGAAGTTCACGGAAGACCCAGCCTGCTCTTTGATTGCCGAGCCTTCTCGCCTGCTTTGGCCGTGCCGATATCTCTGTGCCACATGGCTCGCAAGGGTGACGTTTGCGCGACGAGAGGGCTCCTGGCTCTACTGATATTGGCCTGCCCAGCGTGTCGGCTGCTCCCGGAATTGTCGTCGACGGATAGGTTCCGTTATGATGCGAAACCAACTTCGGCAACTCCATCTTGGCCGCGACCCCTTCCAACGGGAACGAAGTCCTGCTGGCGACGTACGACTCGGCCGGAATCTGTCAGACGGCACAGACGGCAACGACCGGGTCCAGCGTCTTCGGATTCTCGGCTGTGACTGCAAACGCCGCGTCCAACATCTACGCGGCGGGCACCATCAATGGTGCCAACCCCGCTAATTTCGGCAATTCGGTGACGGCCACCGGCGCCTATTCCGGTGGCTACAATGCCGTCCTGGTGAAATATCGGTAACGCAGCGGCACGGCCTTGGCGAACTGCGCTGTAGCGTCGAATTCGTCTGGGCTGCGACGGATGATTGCGCTAGGCTGACGGCGTGTCTGACACTGACCGTCTGATAATCGACGCCACGTCCACCGTCGCACCAGGCGCGCCCATGGCCCACCCCAGGAACTCTGCGTTGCGCTCGCCGCTGTTCCTCGGTGGCGCCCGCGCTGTTTCGCCTCGACCAAGCGAGAAAACCGGACGGGTCATCTCGTGGCAGCGCTATCGCGAGCGTATCAGCTACTCTTCGTGCAACGAGGACTCGGGCAGTGAGGTCCAGGTGCTGATTCCCCATGAGGCAAAGCGCCTGGTTTCGATTTGCGCCAGCGGGGGCCGGGTGCTGAACCTTCTGCAGGATGGGGCCGACGAAGTCTGGGCAGTCGACGTGAATCCCTCGCAGACCCACCTCTTCGAACTCAAGGTTGCCGGACTGCGGGCGCTTGACCACGCGGATTTCCTGTCCTTCATGGGCGTGCGGGCCTCGCCTCGACGACTCGACGTCTACGATTCGCTGCGGCCCGTGCTGTCCGATGGCGCCCGCGCCTACTTCGACGCCAAGTCCTTTCTGGTCAAGCGCGGCGTCCTTTACCAAGGCAGCCTGGAACGTTTCTTCGGGCGCTACATAGCACGCGCAGCTCGCCTGCTGCGTCCGCGGTGGGTGCGTCGTCTTTTTTCCTGCACCGATCTGGCGGAGCAGCGGCGCCTCATGCCCGGCTGGCACGGCCCGCTCTGGCGCTTGGTAGCCAAGACCATCTGTCGCCGTGGCTTCTTCAACTTCTTCTCGCACGAGCCCGGCTTCTGGCGCTTCCTTCCTCCTGAACTCAAGTTGCACGAACGGATCCTGGGAAACATCGAACGCTATCTCGACCATCACCTGGCACGGGAGAACCACCTGCTCTGGCTGGTGTTTTTCGGCCGCTACGGCGACGAGCGCGTGATGCCCGAGTATCTACGGGAGGATGGCTTTGCCCGCATCAAGCATGCGCTCAAGACCGTGCGTCTGAACGTGATCAACGGAGACATGGCCAGCGTTCTGCGTGCGGCACCGCCGCGGTACTTCGACGGATACTCGCTCTCCGATATCTCAGCCTATCTTTCGCACGAGGCATTCGGTGAAACCATTGAGCAGGTCGTGCGCACCGCGCGGCCGCGGGCCCGCCTCTGCTCGCGCGGGGTTTTCTATCACCGCCCCTTCCTTCCCGAGCACGCCAGCCGCCTGGCGCACGACCACGAGGTCGAGCAGCGGCTGGAGCGGGATGACCACGCGATGGTGCACTGCTTTGCCGCGGCAGAGATCCGATGACCGGTCCGCGCCTGTTTCTCAACAAACTGCGCCAGCAGCCCGGCCGCGCTCTTGCAGACTTGACCATCGACTACGCGACCTACGTGGCGATGTTTCTGTTCTTCATCTGGCTGTGGGCCATGCGCGGCCCTCTTCGCTTGCTGGGTCGGGCGACAGGGCGGGCCAGCAAGCGGGCCCTCATCGACGCGGTGGCGCGCGTGGCGCGCGGCTAGCGCCGCTTGTAGTGTTTGATGGACCCGTTTTCGTTCCTCTACTGGCGCTTTCACGCCTTCTTCCGCGATCCCGAGCGCCATCCTCCGGCCGGCCAGGTTGTGGTCGCTCCCGCTGACGGCCAGGTTCTCTACGTCTCCGAAGTCGCACCCCATACGATGCCGGTGGTGGTGAAGAATGGAACCGAGATCCCGGTCGCGGATGCGCCTTTCGTGGGTCCGAACGACCGGCCTGGTGTGCTGATTGGCATCTACATGTTCCCTTGGTCGGTTCACGTAAATCGAGCGCCCATCGCCGGCAAGATCACGCAGGTGAACGCGCGCCCGGCTCGTCCGGAGAACCGGTCGATGGCGCGCGCCCTCATGCACCTCATGTGGCGCCTGCCTATAGACGACCAGGTGCGCGCTTCGGTCGCCGAGAATGCTCGCAACACCATCGTCATCGAGGGGGACCTGTCGGTCGCCATGGTCCAGATTGCGGATCGCTACGTGCGCCAGGTTGACTGCTACGTGAGTCCCGGCAACGCGGTCGAGCGCGGCCAGCGCGTCGGCATGATCCGCATGGGATCACAGTGCGACGTTTTTCTGCGACGGATCCCCGGGCTGCAAGTGCTCTGCCGGCCAGGCGATCACACGCGTGCCGGGGAAACCGTCTTGGCGCGGTACTAGAGCTGCCTGCCTTGCGGCGGTTGCATTTGCGTGCACCGAACTCCAGAATATTTTCGTTCGTGGCTGCGATCGACCCCAAACCGGGGAGAAGGACTTTGATGAAGCAAGCCGAATGTCTGGCGATGGTGCTTGCCATGCTGGTTCTGGGTTGCTCATCTAGCAAAGGGTCGAGCACCCCCTCAACTGGCGCGGGAGGAAGCAATCCTGGGAATAGCGGCACCGGCGGTTCCTCACAAAGTGCGAGTGGATCAGGAGGGACTCAGCAAGCAGGGGGGCGATCAGAGAGCGGCGGTGCCACGGGGGTTGCGGGCGGAAGCGGGCTGGGTGGTGTGCTCGGGCTGGGTGGCACGACCGCAGCGGGCGGCACGCCTGCGCTGGGCGGCAGCGGACTCGGCGGCGCCATCTTGGCAGGTGGCACGACCGCGGTAGGCGGTAGCACGACCGGAACAGGCGGTAGCACGACCGGGCTAGGCGGCAGCAGCAGCGGACTCGGCGGCGCCACTTCAGCAGGTGGCAGCGGGCCTGGCGGATCGGGCGGAACCGTCAGGTCCGGGGGCACTTCTGGCTCTGGCGGGACCGGGGGCAAGAGCACGACGGCCGTTTCGGGCGGAACCAGCGGCTCGGGCGGAACTTCCAGCTCCGGCGGGCTTGCAGGAGGATCGAGCGCGACAGGGGGCTCTGCTGGCCGCGGGGGGGCCAGCGCGACTGGCGGCTCCAGCGCGGCCGGCGGCTCCAGCACAACCAGTAGCTGCGGTGCTTCCGCGGGATCAGGTCCGGTTGGGGTCTTTAGCGGCGCCCTTGCTACGGGTATCGCTTTCAAGGACACCGACGGCAAACTGGTCAACACCCACGGCGGCGGCATCATCCAGGTTTGCGACACCTTCTATATGCACGGCTTGTACTTCCCCCCAGGCCCCACGCCCAACGACTTTCATGGCGTCTCAATGTATTCATCCAAAGACCTGGCGACTTGGAAGAACGAGGGGATCGTCTTCCCCACGCAGCCGAGCGGCGAACTCGGGCCCAACCGCAATTGCGACCGGCCGCATATCATCAAGTGTCCCAAGACTGGGGAATTCATCCTCACCGCTCGTGCGTCCGACGCAGTTACGTTCCAGCAAGACAAGGAAGTCGTCTACGCGACCTCGCTCACAGTCAACGGCCAATACAGCTACAAGGGGATCCTCAAGAACGCGAGCGGACAGAGTGCCTCGCACAGTGACATGAGCGCATACGCCGACGACACAGGTGCCTATTTCATCACCGAAAGCGGCTGGGTCTATCCCCTGGCCGACGACTGTCATAGCTGGGTATCGGGCAAACAGTACTCAGCCGTCAACGGGCCCTCGGGCGGAGGGGAAGCGCCCACCGTATTCAGGGCTGGCAGCACCTATTACTGGATCGCGTCGTACAAGACAGGATGGCGATGCAACAACAACTTCTACTCCACAGCACCGGCTATGACCGGGCCGTGGACCTACCAGGGTTACGTGGCGCCCGTGACCGACACCAGCAACGATATCTCCCTGCAGAGGACCTGGCTGTCGCAGACCACCTGGGTTCAGCCTGTCGTGGGAAGCAAGGGGACGGTCTATCTGTACTGGGGGGATCACTGGGACAACTGCGGCGCCACCAGCGGTGCCGGCTCGGACAACTCCTTGACGACCTTCGTCTTCCAGCCATTGATCCTTGACGGAACCAGCAAGACTCTGCTGCCCACCTACCTCGCCACCTGGAGTCTCGACGTGGGCGCCGGCACGTGGTCGCTTTGAGATGGTAAACTAGAGAAGAGGGTCGATCACTTGCTGAAACGCTGAGAAGGGCTGGTCGCCCTCGATCCAGCACCCGCCGACGTAGAACGTCGGCGTGGAATTCACCCCCAAAGAAAGTCCCAGGTTCTTGTCTTGCGTGACCTCATCGGCGATTTCGGTGCTCGACCGGTCGGCGTCGAACTGCGCGAGGTCGAGACCGATGCTCTGGGCGTAGCCGTCGAGATCGGCGTCGGACAGGGCCGCCTGATGCGCGTACATCAGGTCGTGCATCTCCCACGCCTTGGCCTGGCGGCCCGCGGCCAGGAAAGCCTGGGCCGCGCCCCGCGCGTATGGGTGAAAACTGATCGGGAAGTTCACGAAAATCAGCGCGACATCATTGGGGTAGGTGGCTAGAACCTGTCGCACCGTGGGCTCGGCGGAGCCGCAGAACGGACATTCAAAGTCGCCGAACTCCACCATGGTCACCCGGGCCGAATCCGGGCCCCGGCGTGGGTCGTATGCCGCAGTCTCGAGCACACCACCATCGGTGCATCTTGGCGGTGCCCCAGATGTCGATATGCATCCAAGACAAAGTGGAACAATGGCCAACAAGCTCAGAGGGCGGAACCAGTTGGCCATGCCCGCAACTCCTAGCAGCCTGGGGCCGGAACTGCCAGCTTCACCTGCTATGCGTGGTCAGTTTTTCGAGTTCCTTGTCTTCGCTGCGTACCAGAACGCGCACCGGCTGTCTCTTCTCCAGCAGCGCCGTCGCAGCCGCGGCACCTGTATTCCCAGATACGCCCGCTATAAGGTACATGAGATCCTCCGCGGGTCGGTCATTCCAGGTGAAAGGTGCCCTCGGCCAAAACCCGGTCGCGTGGTCCCTGGACCTGGACCACACGCAGAAGATAGGTGTGTGACGGCTCGAATCCGTCTTCGGGTGAAAGCAAGAAGCGCATGCCTAGATCGCGGCCCGGATTCATGCTCACGTTCCACAGCACCTTCGCTTCCTTGCGCGCGATGCTTTCTGGATCGTCGCGATCGAACACAGCCACGATGATCGGCCCAGGATCAGATCGCGCCCTGAACCGGGCTACCATCTCCACTTGCCATGCTTGCTCAGCCTCAGCCGTGCCCAGACCTCCTTTCGCCGCGACCTGGGTTCCCCGTGCCAGGACCGTCACCGCCGGCCGATCCTCCGAGACCTCCACGCCAAGAATGGTGGCGCTGCCGCCCGGGGAGACGCAGACCGAGCCGAACTCGGGGCACTCACGCTTCTGCAAATGAGAAACCAGGAAGACCTCGGGAGTTGGAGTTGCGTCCGTAACCTCGACGCTGGGAACCTCCCAAGCTTCCAACATCGACGGCACTTCAGGCTGTGCCAGGGCCATCAGAAAGACTTGCGCTAGCATGGAACACCTCCCGCCCTGCTTCTCGCTGGGCACTCACTATTGAGATGCCTGGCATGCGAAAGCGGTTCGCGGTCGACGTCGGCAGCGTCGCGGCTACGCAGATCTTGCGTGCCCTTTCGGCTCCTGCGCTCAGGCCTTCCTGTCCAGGGACCTGACGCTCATGCCGTCGGAAACGCCAACCAGAATCTTGGCGGCAAGATCGAAGAACAGCCCCGTTTCAAGCACACCGGGAGTACGGTGCAGGCGGGCGTCGACCTCGCGCAAATCGACGTCGGGGCCAAACTTGGCGTCGATGACGAGCTGGCCGTTGTCAGTCACCACCGGGCCATCCTTGTTGGTGCCCATCCGCAGCCGCGGCTGGCCGCCCAGACCTGTCACCACCTCGGTCACGTACCCAAGCGCCGGAAGGATGATCTCGATAGGAACGTCGAGACTGGTCCCCAGGCGAGCGACCAACTTGCTCTCGTCCACGATGACCACGAACTGTCTAGCCATGCTGGCCACCAGCTTTTCCATGGTGTGGGCCGCCCCTCCCCCTTTCATGACGTTGAGATCCGGATCGACCTCGTCCGCGCCATCGACCGCCAAGTCAATCCGCCGGCAGTCCTGGGCATCGCAAAGGGGAATGCCCTGTTGCTGGCACAGCAGGCGCGATTGGAAAGAAGTGGGCACGCCGGTGATCCGGATACCCTCCTCTCGCCTCCTTCGGCCCACCTCTTCGATGAAAAAACGAGCCGTCGAACCCGTACCCATCCCGCACACCATCCCATCGACGACGAGCTTGGCGGCGTCGATGCCCGCCAACCGTTTGAGAGCTTCCTGGTTTGTGCTGCTCTTCATGGGTGAGCGGGCTTATAGCGCCCTGCCCAGCAAAGAGGAAGAACTAGCTCGCGCAACGGACACGGAGGCCGGAAAGCTCGTCGAAGAACCTGGCCGTGGTGTCGATGCTGTTTTCCAGCGACTCGAGCATGAGCGTGATGAGGCCATCGTTCTCATGGCGCAGGACTTCGTAGTAGCGCTGCCGATCGATGGAATGAACCACGGCCGGCACATAGCCGCTCCGCAAGAGGATGTAGTTGCTCAGAAGACGCGCCACCTTGCCCGAATTGCGGGTCCAGGGGTAGGCCTGCAGCAGGCGGAACTGGACCTTCACGCTTTGCACGATGGCGTGCATGCGGGAGAACTCAACCGATTCCAACCATTCCGATAGCTTGCGCATCTTGTACCCAATCTTCTCGGGCGGCACGATCTCATGGTAGTAGAGTCGGTGGAGTGGGTTTTCCTTGCGGTAGGGACATCCCTTGGCTACCGCGTCGGGCGTGACCATGGCGTAGAGCTTGCGGATGAACTCCAAGTCCACGCTGGGGGGCTTTCTCGACCGCGCAGTTTCCCGGATGAAGTCAACCGCCAGCTTGTGGTTCTTCACCTCTTCATACATAGGGATGAGAGACACATCGCTAATGATCCGCTGGTCGATGGCGGCCTTCAGCTCTGAGTAGGACAGGACGACCCCTTCCAAGGCGTTGTCGTGGAAAATCCACGAGACATCGAGCTTGCTCTCGTAGTCCCTTCTCAGCTTGTCGGGAAAGGCTCCGACCTTTGCGCGGAGCGCTTCCATCTTGGCGTCCAGCTCGAACAACCTAGCTTCCATTGACAACCACTCCTTCTCCTAGCTCGTGCCTTCCGTTCAGTCCGCGTTATCGCTCAAAAGAGTCCTTTAGTCAAGCATGGTTAGCGCATTTGCAGCTGCAAGTTGCTGTGATCCAACGTACTTAAATAATCAACGAATTGATCGGAACCGGTTTCGCCTTACGCCTCGGCTGTTTTCCTCTCCAATCAGCAATCTGTGCGCAATTATTGGGGAAATCTTGGCCTCAAAACTTGACATGGGGGGCTCGGGCGAGATGATCGGACGCGTCTGCGAGGCCCTCGCAATAACCCACGGCAGCTTCGCAGTATTCCGGTGACTCAACTAGTTACTGCGCCGCTCAAGACAAATCAACTGCCACGGCGCTCCAAAAACGCGTGGACGGACACATGATCCGAGCCGCTCCTGACGCTTCGCACCTCCCGGTCCTCCTTGAGGAGGCCATGAGCTTCCTGTGTCCGAGAGACTCGGGCCAGTACTGCGACGCCACCGTGGGCGTTGGCGGCCATGCGCGCGCGATCATCGAGCGTTCAGCTCCCCATGGTCGAGTCATCGGCATCGATCGGGATGCTGAAGTCCTCAAGTTGGCGGATCAAAACTTGGCATCCTACGGTGACCGCGTACGCCTGGTCCACGCTCGCTTCTCACAGATTCGCGCCGTGCTGGAGCAAGCCTCTGCTCTTCCGCTCGATGGATGCATCGCGGATCTCGGCGTCTCATCGGTTCAACTCGATCAGCCGGAGCGCGGTTTTTCCTTCCGCCGATCCGGTCCCTTGGACATGCGCATGGACCGGTCGCAAGGCGAGACAGCAGCCGACCTTCTGCAACGCGTGGACGAGGAAGAGCTGGCGCGCGTCCTGCATGACCTGGGAGAAGAGCGTTTCGCTCGCAAGATCGCGCGTGCCGTGACCCATGCGCGCGAAAGCGGCGGGCTGACCAGCACAGGATCCCTCGCCAGCTTGGTGGCCCGCTCGGTTCCTGGTCGAGAGTCAAATAGAGATCCCGCAACGCGGGTCTTCCAGGCGTTGCGAATCGCCGTCAACGACGAGTTGGGCGAGCTGGATCGCTTCCTGCAAGACGCGCCTGGCTGCCTGCGCCCAGGTGGCCGTTTGGTGGTTATCGCCTTCCACTCCCTGGAAGACCGGATGGTCAAGCGCAGGCTCAGGGCGCTGGCTGCAGGGGACGCGGCCGCGCCCGCTGCACCTCGCTTTCAGATCCTCACCAAGCACGTGATCACCGCCTCTGCGAGCGAGGTGGCGTGCAATCCGCGCGCCCGTTCCGCGAAACTGCGCGCAGCAGAAAGGCTTCCTTCATGAGATCGCCGCCTTCTCCAGGCACCTCGCCCCAGACCGCATCCACCCTGCTGGATCTTGGTCGGCGCAGACAGCGCGCGAGCCTTGCGCTGATCGGCTTGGTTATCCTGGGCCTGACTCTTGGCGCCCTCGGCCACGTGGCCGTGCACGCCAAACGTCTGGAGCTCGCCCTGGCGCTCGGCGACGCGGAACGCATTCACCGCGAGCTTGCTGAGCAGCGACGTCACCTGGAGATCGAGATCGGAATGCTTAAGGATCCAGGGCGGGTGATCGCCATCGCGCGGGACAAACTGGAAATGCGGCCAGCCGCTCCGGAGAACATCCGGCAGATAGGGATCGCGGCGCCTGGGAAAGGACCGCACTGAGACATGCCGACTCGTTGGACACGCGTACGCATTGTCCTGTGCGGGCTGGTGCTGCTCGGGCTCGCTGCCTTGGTGGGTCGTCGCGCTCTCCAGCTCCAGGTTCGCGAGGCGGAACAGCTTCGCGAGTGGGCGGAGAACAACTACCTGCGTGAGGTCGAGATCGCGCCTCGCCGAGGCCGTATCCTGGACCGACGCGGGGCTGAGCTCGCTTCCACGGCTGATCTGGATTCGGTGTTCTGCAACCCGCGCCAGCTAGTGCCCGAGGCGGTTCCTAGGCTGGCCAAGGCGGTGCACCTGGACCCGGGTGAACTCGACAAGACGCTGTCGACTCGGAAGTCGCAGTACTTCGCCTGGGTCAAGCGGCGGGTGTCGCCGCAAGAGAGCGCGGCGGCGATGGCCCTGGCCCTGCCAGGGGTCAGCGTGCGCAAGGAGCCCAGACGCGTGTATCCCAACGGCGAGCTGGCCTCCACCGTGATCGGCTACGCGGGCCTGGATAGCCACGGCCTGGATGGGGTGGAGCTGGCATACGACGAGGCCCTGCGCGGCAGCGGGATGGAAGTCACCGGCATGCATGACCGGCTCGGCCGAGACTTGCTCATGGAGGGCACGGTCGATGCATCGGCCAACGCCGGCAAGGATCTGGTGCTGACCCTGGACAAGTACCTGACCTACGTGACCGAACGCGCTCTTGAAGAAGCGGTCAGCAAGCACAACGCCAAGGCGGCTACGTCGGTCATGCTCGATCCGCTTACCGGCGACATCCTGGCCATGGCCAGCGTGCCGGGCTACAACCCCAATAGTCCCTCGGACGCGGCGGAGCGGGGCGCGCGCAACCGGGCCATCACCGATGCCTACGAGCCGGGGTCCATCATGAAGACGGTGACCTTCTCTGCTGCCTTCGACGCAGGCAAGCTTAGGCCCGAAGACCGCTTTGACTGCCAGTTGGGGCAGATGCAGGTGGGCAAGTACCACATCCGCGACGACCACCCCAAGGGAGTGCTGACCGCAGCCGAGGTCTTCAAATATTCGAGCAACATCGGCACGGTGAAGATCGCCCGCCGGATTGGCAAGGAAACCCTGGCCCGCGCTATCGAGCGGCTCGGCTTCGGCCGGCCCACCGGGGTGGGCCTGCCTGGCGAGCGACGGGGAACTGTGCGGCCAGTGTCGCACTGGGGAGAGATCGAACTGGCCACCCAGGCCTTTGGCCAGGGCCTGACCGTCACACCCCTGCAGATGGCGACCGCCTATGCAGCCATCGCTTCGGGCGGCATCTATCACCCGCCCAGGCTGGCTACTCGCTTGGTGACTGCTGACGGCCATAGCGAGCCTGTGCCCCTGCCGGCGGACGCACGGCCAGAAAAACGCGTGCTGTTGGAAAGCACGGCGCGCACCATGTTGACCATCATGCAGGGCGTGACCGAGGACGGAACCGCCAAGCTGGCGGCGATCCCTGGCTATCCCGTGGCAGGCAAGACCGGCACAGCGCAAAAGGTCAGCAACGGCCGCTACGATCCCAACAAGTATCTCGCCGCCTTCGTGGGAATCGTGCCGGCCGACAACCCGCGCGTGGTCATCGCGGTCATGGTCGATGAGCCGCACGGCGTTCACTACGGCGGCGTGGTCGCCGCTCCGGTGTTCAAAGATATTGCCCAGGCGACCCTGCGCTACCTGGGTGTGCCGCCGTCGACCCCGGTGGTCGCGGGTGCTGCGCGGTCGGCCAGGAAGAGCGAGGCCAAGATCGACACGGCTCGGCGGGACGAAGCCGACAGCAACGAGGTGGAAGGTCTGGGTGTCGACGAACCCGTGGCGTCGGTGGGCGCGGCGCAGGACGAGGATGAGCCCGAGGTCGCAGCAAGCGATGACCAGGACGGCCCTACCAGCGACGGGCAACCGGTAGCCGAGTGCAAGCTCGACGCCGCCATTCCGGATTTTTTCGGCATGACTCTGGGCCAAGCTGTGCGAGCCGCCCGGCGCGCGGGAATCGAGCTTGTGCCCGAGGGCAGTGGAATTGCCGCCACGCAGACTCCGGCGCCCGGCCCCGGGGCGCGTGGCACGCCCTGTCGGGTCTCGTTCCGCAACGGAGGATGAGCCTTGCCTCGCCTGTCAGATCTGTTGCAAGGAGTATCAGACGCGCGCATCGCGACGGGTGACGGGCAAGTCTTAGTCCGCGAAGTGCGCGACGACTCTCGCCTGGTGCAGCCAGGGGATCTCTTTGTCGCGGTTCCGGGAACCAAGCTCGATGGCCGGCGCTTCATTGACGACGCGAAGACCAAGGGAGCGGCAGCCATTCTCACCGAAGAGAGCAGCGCGGTGCCGGACGGCGCAACCACGCTAGTGATCGTGCGCAACGCACGGCTGGCACTCGGCCTGGTGGCCGCCAATCGCTACCAGGCGGCACAGGCTCTGACCCTAACGGCCGTGACCGGCACCAACGGCAAGACCACGACCACGTACTTGATGGAGGCGATTCTGACGGCAGCCGGCCGCCGTCCCGGTGTCATCGGGACGGTGGGCTACCGTTTTGCGGGCAAGACCCAGGAAGCGCCGCTCACCACGCCGGGCGCCCTGCAACTGCACGCCCTCTTCTCCCAGATGAAGAGCGAGGGCTGCTCGGACGTGGTGCTGGAGGCGTCGTCCATCGCCCTTGATCAGGGGCGGCTGCACGGCTGCTGCTTTCGCGTGGCTGGCCTGTCCAACATCACCCAAGACCACCTCGACTACCACGGCACCATGGAGCGCTACCGGGCGGCCAAGGCGATTCTCTTCCGCGAGTTGTTGTCTTCCGAGAGGGGTATCGCCGTGCTCTTCGCCGACGATGAAGATGGCCAAGCCATGCGCCGCGAAGTACGCGGCCCTGTGCTGACCGTGACGCGCCAACCTCGCGGTGCTGACGTTGCCGTGCTCGACCGACGGCTGGGGGCCGACGGGACGACCCTGCGGCTCGCCACTCCCTCGGGGACAATCGAAATCGCGTCACCTCTCGTGGGTGAGTTCAATTTGGCCAACATCCTGCTGGCCACCGGCATGGCCCTGGCCAACGGCATTGACCGCGACGCCATCGCCACCGGCATCAGCCGGGTGGGCGGAGTTCCTGGCCGCTTGCAACGCGTGACCAACCCGGCGGGCGTGTTGTGCTTGGTCGACTACGCGCACACGCCGGACGCGCTGGAGCGGGCGCTCGATGTCCTGCGGCCGCTCAGCACGGGCCGCGTTCTGATCGTGTTCGGGTGTGGCGGCGACCGCGACAAGAGCAAGCGGCCGCGTATGGGCCAAGCCGCTGCCGAGCGGGCTGATGTGGCGGTGATCACCTCGGACAACCCGCGCACCGAAGATCCGGTGGCCATCCTCGACATGATTGTTGCGGGGGTGGAGAAGACCGGCATGGTTCGCCGGACGGCTTCCGAGCTGCGCCAGGGCCTGTCCGGGTACCACGTGGAGCCCGACCGCCGGGCGGCGATTGAGCTGGCCGTGGCCCTCGCGCGACCGGGCGACACCCTGCTGATTGCGGGCAAGGGCCACGAGGACTACCAGATTCTGGGCACGCAGAAGATCCACTTCGATGATCGCGAGGTTGCCGCGGCTGCTTTCGCAGCCCGCCAAGGCCGCACGGATCCCGGAGGTCGAAGGTGCTAACCGCGATTCTGTCGGGATTCGACGGCCAACTGCGCGATCCGGAGTCTCACCACAGAGGGCACAGAGATCACGGAGACGGATCGCAATCATGGGAACCCTGGGAGGGTTCCCATGCCCTCCCGCGATGGTGCGCCGCCGGCGAAGCCGGCGGGCTCCCCACGCGCGGAAAGAAGGGTTCGGATCCGGATCTGGAACCCCTTCCTTCCGGCCTCTATGACCTCTGTGCCCTCTGTGGTGAAATCCGAGCTCCCGGAGGTGCCGCGTGAGTGGACCGGCGAAGCGGTCCCTGGCGTTTGCCTGCAAAGCCATGGGCGGAACTCTGATGGGCGCGCCAACCGCTCTGGCGACAGCCCGATTCGTAGGGGCTGCCAGCGACAGCCGTGAAGTCAGAGCCGGTTGTCTCTTCTTTGCCCTTCCCGGTGAGCGAGTCGACGGCTTCGACTTCTGCGCGGCCGCAGCCCAGGCAGGGGCAGCCGGGTTGGTGGTGGCTAGCGGGCGTGGCCGGCCGGCCGGCTGCAACAGGATTCCGGTCATTGCCGTGGCTGACCCGCGCAAGGCGCTGGGGGACTTGGCGGCAGCCGTGCGCAAGCGGTACCGGGGACGTGTGGTGGGCGTCACCGGCTCCAACGGCAAGACCACGACCAAAGAGGTCATCGCGGCGGCGCTTTCGCCCGCGGGCCAGGTGCTGCGCACCCAGGGTAACCTGAACACCGACGTGGGACTGCCGCTCACCGTACTAGCAGCGACGGGCAAGGAAGACTTCTGGGTACTGGAGATGGCCATGCGAGCGCCAGGCGAAATCGCCCTCCTGGCTCGCATCGCTGAGCCTCATGTCGCGCTGGTAACCAACGTGGCGGGCGCGCACCTGGGACGGTTGGGCTCGCTCGATGCAGTGGCGCGCGCCAAGGGAGAAATCTTTGCCGGCCTTGCTCCTGGCGGAATTGCCGTACTGCCCGTCGACGAACCTCGCCTCGAACCCGCGGTGGCCAGGCTGCCCGAGGCGCGCAAGCGACGTTTCGGGTTCGCGGGCGCCGCATCCGCGCAGGTGCACGCCTCGGTGAGAATCATGGAGTTCATCCCTGCTGGCGCGGCCGGCTCGCTGGTACGCCTGTCGGTCGGCTTTCAACCGATCGTGGTACGCCTGCCCCTGGCGGGCGAGCACAACGCACGCAACGCTGCGGCGGCGCTGGCAGTGTCACAGGCGCTAGGGGTTCCCCTCTTGCCGGCGGCTGCGGCTCTGCAGGGTGCGACCCTTCCGCCACACAGATCGCATGTGCTTTCGCTAGGTGGGCGCACGGTGCTGGACGATTGCTACAACGCCAATCCGACATCCATGTCGGTCGCCTTGCGCACGCTGGTGGGATCGGCAGGCCGCTTCGGCCGAGCTTTCGCCATCCTGGGCGACATGCTGGAGCTGGGCGATGGAGCCGCGGCTTTGCATCAGGCCATCGGTGAAGAGGCGGTCAAGCTCGGCGTGGCTGGCCTGGCGGCCGTGGGATCGCTCGGCGCAGAGATTGCGAAAGGCGCCGTCGCGGCAGGCCTGCTGGCCAGCCGTGCGCTAGCTTTGGGCGATGCAGAAGCCGCCGCGCAAGTCGTGGCGAACTGGTCTACGTCGGGCGACTGGATCTTGGTGAAAGCCTCGCGTGGCATGCATCTCGAACGCGCGGTAGAGGCCTTGCAAAGGAAGTTGTAGCTCATGCTGTTTCATCTCTTCGCGCAGTTGCGCAGCAGTTTCGGGTTCCTCAACGTTTTCCGCTACGTCTCCACGCGGACGATGTTGGCGACTATGACCTCGCTGCTCATCACCTTTGCTCTCGCGCCCTGGTTCATTCGCCGCGCCCGCGCGCGACAGTTGGGCGAGATCATCCGCGACGACGGACCCACCACCCACGCGGCCAAGCAAGGTACCCCGACCATGGGCGGTGCCCTCATCATAATGGCGCTGGTCACCGGGACGGTGTTGTGGTGCGATCTGACCAGCCCCCTGGTATGGCCGGCGCTGTTCGTCACCGTGGGCTACGGTGCGCTGGGCTTCGTTGACGACTATTTGAAAATCACGAGAAAGAACAAGCGCGGGGTGCCGGGCAAGCTCAAGCTGCTTGTGCAATTCGTGGTGGGAGCCGTGGCGGTGGGATGGTTGTTCTTTGGCGATGCCCTGGACCCGTCGGTGCGACAGCGGCTGGCGATTCCGCTGCTCAACTTCCAGCGCCATCCCCTGGAGATTCCAGCAATTGTCTATGCCCTTTTCGGCCTGGTCTTGGTGGTGATGGGCACGTCCAACGCGGTCAACTTGACCGACGGGCTCGACGGACTGGCCATCGGCCCGGTGATCGCCTCCGCCTTCACCTTCATGTTGTTGAGCTATGCCGCTGGCCAGACCCTGGCAGGCTTCAACATCGCCCACTACCTGGGCATGGCGCATGTGCGCGGCGCGGGCGAGCTCACCATCTTCTGCGGGGCCATCGTCGGCGCCAGCATTGGCTTTCTCTGGTACAATACCCACCCGGCACAGGTCTTCATGGGCGACGTGGGCGCGCTCGCCCTGGGCGGGGCCATTGGTTTTGTGGCCCTGGCGACCAAGACCGAACTGTCACTCCCCATCATTGCCGGCGTTTTCGTGGTGGAACTGTTCTCCGACGTCATCCAGGTTGGCTACTTCAAGGCCACGGGGAAGCGGGTCTTCCTGATGGCGCCCATTCACCACCATTTTGAGAAGATGGGCTGGCCCGAGTCACGCATCGTGGTGCGTTTCTGGATCGTTTCCTTCTCCTGCGCTGTACTGGGACTACTTCTGACCCTGAAGGTTCGTTGATGCGGCTCTACCAGCGCGCCCTGTTTGGCAAGAAAGTACTCGTCGTGGGACTGGGACGCTCGGGTATTGCGGCAGCCCGGCTGTGTGCCGCCCGCGGCGCCCAGGTCACTGTCACAGACACGCAGTCGGCCGAGGCACTGGCCGCCGCCTTGGCGCAGTTGCCGGCCGCGGCCAAGCAGGAAGTGGGCGGGCATCGCACCGAGACCTTCCTCGACTCCGACATCATCGTACTGTCGCCCGGCGTGCCGCCCTTGCCTGAAGTGGAAGCCGCGCGCAAGCGAAACATCCCGGTCACTGGCGAGCTGGAGCTGGCATCGTGGTTCGTGGACGCGCCCATCGTCGCCATCACCGGGACCAACGGCAAGTCGACCACCACGACCTTGTGTGGTGCCATTCTCGCTGCCAACGGCCGGCCCACCTTTGTGGGCGGCAATCTGGGCATACCTTTGGCCGAGGCGGTGGGCACACCTGCCGCCGAGCAGGGGGGAGCGTGTGTGCTCGAGGTGTCGAGTTTTCAGCTCGAAACCGTTGAGTCGTTCCGCCCCCAGGTGGCGGTTCTGCTCAACATTTCGCCTGACCACCTGGATCGCCACGGCACCTTAGAGGCCTACGCGGCAACCAAGGCACGCATCTTCGCCGCGCAAACCTCGACGGACTTCGCGGTCATCAACATCGATGATCCCTTGGTCGAAGCGGCAGCCAAGGGAATTCGCAGCCAGGGCGTGTTGATTTCGACCCGGCGCCCGCTGATTGTCGGGGGCTGGATCGAAGGCGATGCCTTGTGCGTGCGCCTCATGGGCGGACCCATCGAATACTATCCCGCCCACCTTCTGGGCTTGGTCGGCCGGCACAACCTGGAAAACGCCTTGGCCGCGCTGGTGGCAGGGCGTTTGGCCGGGGCCCTACCCGCCGAGGCTCGTCATGCCCTGCTGGCCTTCCGACCCCTGGCGCATCGAATGGAGCTGGTGGGCGAGTTGGACGGGGTTCTCTTCTACGACGATTCCAAAGGCACCAACGTGGGCGCGGTGGTGGCGGCGCTCGATCGTTTTCCACGCCCGGTGGTCCTGATTGCTGGCGGCCGTGACAAGGGCGGCTCGTACGAGCCGCTGGCCCAGGTCATGAAGCAAGCCGGTCGCGGCGCGGTGCTGATCGGCGAGGCCGGGCCCAGGCTGCGCGAAGCCCTGGCACCGGCGGTACCGGTGGAGATCGCGGGCAGCATGGAAGAAGCCGTGGTGCAGGCGGCGACCATGGCCCGTGGCGGAGATGCTGTCCTGCTCTCTCCGGCCTGCTCCAGCTTCGACATGTTTCGCAACTACGAACATCGCGCCCAGGTATTCCGGGCTGCGGTCAATCGTCTCATCGCCCTGAAGCGCGGCGAGCGCGGTGGACTGCCGGAGGGATCCCCATGAGCCTGCGTGAACGCGTGGCCGGATGGGCCGGGCCCAAGCGGACGGGCGGGAGCGGACCTTTGCCGCAAGGGCCGGATCGCTTGCTGGTCGCGATGATACTTGGCTTGACTGGGTTTGGGGTGGTGATGGTGTTTTCGGCAGGCGCGGCCTTCGCGGCCAAGACCTATGGCGACTGGACCTACTTCCTCAAGCGCGAGGCGGCCTACGGCGCAGCCGGCCTGCTTGCTTTTGCGATCGGCATGCGGCTCGACTATTCGATCTACCGTCGCCTGGCCTATCCCCTGTTGTTCCTGTCCATGGCCATGCTGGCCGCTGTGTTGAAGGTAGGGCCGGCGATCAACGGGGCTGTGCGCTGGTTCCGCTGGGGCGCCCTGTCGTTCCAACCTTCGGAACTAGCCAAGTTCGCCCTGGCGCTCTACCTGGCCGTGCTGCTCGCGCGCAAGGCGGAGAAGGTCAAGGACTTCTCCATGGGGTTCCTGCCTCCTTTGGTGATCACCGGAATCTTCCTCGTGCTGCTGCTCAAGCAACCCGACCTGGGCACCGCAGTCATCATGGGGGTCACGGCGTTGGGCCTGCTGTTCGTGGCCGGCACGCGCACCAGCTACATTCTCTTGTCGGTGCTGGTGGCTGCGCCCATTGGCTGGAAAGTCTTCATCGCAGGCGAGCCCTGGCGCATGCGGCGCTTTATGGCCTTTCTCTATCCCTGGCAGTTTCGCCGCGACTCCGGCTACCAGCTCTACGAATCGCTCATCAGCGTGGGCTCGGGAGGCATCTTTGGCCAGGGGCTGGGCCAGGGCCACCAGAAACTCTTCTTCCTTCCCGAGGCCCACACCGACTTCATCCTGGCCATCATTGGCGAGGAGCTAGGCCTCTGCGGCGTGCTGGCGGTCTTGCTGGCGTTTACCGTGCTGGTGTGGCGAGGCTTGCGTGCGGCCACACGGGCGCGCGACGCCCTTGGTTGCTATCTGGCATTCGGCGTGACCCTGCTATTCGGACTGCAGGCCCTGGTCAATATGTGCGTGGTGTTGGGCCTTCTGCCCACCAAGGGATTGCCCCTGCCTCTTGTCAGCTATGGCGGTACGGCTTTGGTCATGAGCCTGTTCATGGCGGGCGTGCTGGCCAACATTTCAGCGCGCAACCCCGAGCCCGTGCCCGGCTCGTTCTGGCAATCCCTGCGCTGGAGCCGCGGGCGCGTGTGCAAGAACCGCCGTAGCGACGGCTCGAACGTGCAGGTCGTGGTCGAGGCAAAGTCGTGACATGCGCCTGCTGATTGCTGGCGGCGGGACCGGCGGCCACCTCTTTCCCGGTATCGCAGTTGCAGAGGAGGTCGTCCGGCGCAGCGGCCAGGTGCTATTCGTGGGAACCTCGCGCGGATTGGAAGCGCGTGCCGTGCCTACCGCCGGGTACGCTCTGGAGCTGCTGGAAGTGAGCGGGCTGAAGCGAGTGGGAATGATCGCGACCCTGCGCGGCCTGTTTCGTTTGCCCAAGGCGTTCTTGCGCTCGTTGTCCATTCTGCGGCGGTTCCGTCCTGACGTCGTGCTGGGCGTGGGCGGCTACGCATCGGGTCCGATGGTCTTGGCCGCGGCGCTTTGGGGTTACCCCACGGCGATTCAGGAGCAAAACAGCGTTCCCGGCATTACCAATCGGATTCTGTCTCGTTTGGTTCGGGTGGTGATGGTGGCCTTTGACGAAGCACGAAGATTTTTCCCGGCGGGCAAGACCGAGACCATCGGCAATCCCGTGCGCAGCAAGCTGGTGGCAACCCTGACGGCTGGCGCAGGCAGTGCCGACCCGAGCGCATCGCCGCGCATCCTGGTAGTGGGCGGCAGCCAGGGCGCTCGCGCGGTCAGTGACCTGGTGCTGGCTGCTGTCGAGATACTGGCCAAGGGCGGCTCGCGGCCCGTCGTGGTCCACCAGACCGGGCCCAGCGATGAAGGTCGATGCAGAGAACGCTATCGCGCCCTCGGCGTGGCCGATCAAGTCGAGGTACGCCCCTTCATTGACGACATGGCAGCCGAATATCATCGGGCCAGCCTGGTGATTGCGCGCGCCGGTGCCCTGACCCTGGCCGAGCTGGCCATTGCCGGCCGGCCCGCCATCCTGATTCCCCTGCCCACTGCGGCTGACGATCACCAAAGCAAGAATGCCGCCCGCTTTGCCGCAGCGAACGCGGCCATTGTGCTCAATCAGCGCATTTCCACTGGCGCGGAGCTGGCGCAATTGCTGCGCGACTTGCTCGCCGATTCCGGCCGCCGCCAAAGGATGGCCGCAGCCATGCGCAGCCTGGCGCGCCCTACGGCGGCCTCGGATGTTGTCGATAGGTTGGAGAGACTGACAGGCTAGTTCAGCGTCTCGAAGACCCGTGGCTTCTCAACCTTGGAGAGCATGCGCATCGCGTGGCCCTGCACCGCAAGCAGTGCGTACCCGGCGGACTTGCCACGGAGCCGAAACGCTACTTGAGAATGAGGTAGTATTCGCCTGATGGAAAATCGCGCAGGAACGAGCCGTCGATTGGCTGTGGCCGTCGCAACTACCCTTGGGATCTGTTCCCCGGCTGTGCCGGCGGAAGAGGAACCCGAGGATTGTGGCGTCTACTATTTCGGCATTGGGCAGCCTAGAGACTTCAAGCGTGCCTTCGCCTGCGAAATGCGTACTCCGGACGACCAAAGAGACTGGATGATGGTAGCCGTGATGTACCTCAATGGCGAAGGCACGGCCGCGAGCGTGAAGAAGGCTCGCGATGCCTTCCGGCATCTCGATAGTGCCGATGCCAGTTCGGATGCACTGGAGAAGGCCATTGAAATGCGCGAAGCCAAGCCCAAGATCGCGTTTCCACGCATCGATTACTGCAAGGAGATCGCCCAGACAACCCTGGACGGTAACTATTGCGACAGCGTTCAGATGCGCAAGGCCGACGTGGCTGCCAGGGGTGTCCTCAAGGCCACAGGCGCGGTTCTGGACAACGCGGCGGCCAAACGCTTCACTGAACTCAAGCGCGCGTTCAATGCCTTTCGCAGGGCAGACAGCCAGCGCGTGTACCTGGACTTCGCCCAAGGCACCATTCGCAATGCGATGGCCACGGGTCAGGAAGACCTTGTGCAGAGAAACTTCCTTGCCGCCGTCAATGCGTGGGGACCAAAGGCAAGTCCGCCGCCGCCCAAACGAAGCCTGGCCGACGCGGACAGGGAACTGAACAAGGCCTATCGCGTATTGATGGACCAATACGAGACTGACCGTGCCGACGCCAAGGACGCCGCTCGGGACGCGCAACGCTTGTGGCTGAAATACGCCGCGGCTTGGAAGAGCTTCGCGGAGGCTTTGCGCCCCGACAATCCAAGGACCGACGATGTGCGCGCCTTCCTCACCGAACAGCGCATCCGTGAACTACAAACCAACGGCGAGGACGGAGTGCCGAAGAAGTAACTCGCCACGCCAGCCAGTGGGCGCACGATGTCGCCCCCTGCTGGTTAGGCCGCCTCCGAGGATTCCGTGACCTCCGACTCCCTCGCGCACATCATGGACATGGCGCTGGCCTCAGACTTCCCGGACCTGTCGTTGCTCGACAGCGGATCGGCGGGCCTGTGAATGTGGGGCCCGCGGACCGCCCTGGATGGCCCGATCAACCAGATACACCTACGCGCGCCGGTAACCGGAGAAGACGGCGCCGTACCAGGTGGCCTACCGCGGGCTCGGGAGACGAGAGCGAGAACTACTTCGAGGCTGCCGGCTTCGCCTTCTTCGCTTTCTTCCCCTTGGAATGAGCAGGCGGCGGGGCTGGCGGCGGCGGGGTTGGCTTTTCCTCGGCTGCGGCGGCTGGAGCAGGCTCTTCAGCCGGAGCCGGTGCCGGTGCCGGTGCCGGTGCCGGTGCCGGGGTCGCAGCCGAAGCCGGAGCGGCTGCGGGAGCCGGTTCCGGTCCCGGTGTGGGGTTCGGAGCCTCGGTGTGCCCGCAAGCAAGTGCGAGCGCGATAGGAAGCGTAAAAAGTGCGAGAGTCAGTTTCTTCATTTCCTCGTCCTTCCTTGGCTGACTGAACGTGAATGCTTGCCTAGGGAACCACAAACCACGTCGTGCCGCAACCCTCGATTGGATCGAGGGTCAATGCCGCGCAAGTGGCATTGCCGCGATAGACGCGGGATGTCGTGGCGCGACCTTCAGTGCTCTCCGACCGAGATGCTCACGGGCGCAGTAGGGACTGAGAGCTTCTCGCCAATCTGCATCCAGGAATCCTGAATGAAGCTTGCCTCGAGGACATAGGCCCCGGGTGCCGGGAAGAAGCCAACGACCTCTCCCCGAAGCAGCTCCCGCTTCTTCCCCAGATCCTTCTTCATATCGGCGCAGCGTCTGCCGAGCACCAAGATCGACGCTTTCGTCAAGGGTATCAGGCTGCTCAAGGGCGGTGCGCTCTCCTGTCCTGCAGGCAGGTCGAACTTGCGGGGACCGATTCCGTCCATTCCATCTGGATCGAGCATAGCTGGATCCAATTGTTCCGGCTTGAGCAGCGAATTGGGGATCCAGCACGCAGCGATCTCGGTCGCGTGCTCCCGCCCAGGCGATAGCGTGACCTGGCCATTCGCCTTCAGCCACTTGGCAGCGCGCGGCTCGCCGGGCGGGCCATAGTAGGTGCGGATCTCTTGGATGCGAACCGGTGCACGGTTGCCCGCGGCCGTTGCCTGAAGTGTCCATTCGATCCCCTCTCCGGCCATCGAGGTGCGAGGAATCGTCTTGGCGATGAGGGGGTAGACCACCGCAGCCGAAGCTCCTTCGTTCTTTAGGATCATCCGCAGGGTGACGTCCTGCAAAGCCCTGGCCGGCCAGATTGCTGGCTCGACCGACAACCGTGCTGAAATCCTCATTCGGCCACCCGTGGTTGTTGTTTCTGTGCTCTCGCCTCCGCGACCAGCCGCGCTCGCAAGTGATCCGTACATGCCTGTCGCTCCGACGGCAACGAGGGTCAACAAGATCCGGAGCATTCGCATGGCTATCTCTCTACTTCTTATCGGACATTCGGAGAATTGATGAGGCATGCGAAAGATCGGGCCCATTCGTCCTACGCTCGCGAATGCTATCCGCGGTGACTCGTTCGCGCGCCGCCCGGGCTTCCTCGATCGTATGGAAGCGAAACACGCCACGAGGATATGTGCGCGGCGCGATGGCGAAGTACCTCGCGCAGTGACGCGCGAATCGCTCGAACCCCTCGCCGGGCAAGACCAGGACCGCGGCGCGAGCCATGTCGTCCAGCGAGCGGAACTTCTGCACGCGATTCACGGCCCGTCATCCTCGAGGTTGAAGGCTTGCCGGAGCATGGCCGCATCCTGGTGATCGAGGGGACGGATGGTGCCTTTCTTCAGACGAAAGAGCGCCCCGGGTGTAGCCACGCGAATCCGAACACCCGCCACCAGCTTCGTGTCCGCCTCCACGGTCTCGTAGCTGGCCGCTGATCCGAGACGGGTGATGATGTCGAGGTATAGATCACCAGTGGGCGGATAGTAGCGAACAGCCGGGTACTCGCCGAGCAGGTCCTCCGTACTGATTTCGTCGATGCTCGGATCGTCGCCGTAGGCGGCCCGCAGCGCACGACGGAGACGGTCGACGTTTTCCGGGGTCGCACGGATGAAGATGTCCAGATCCTCGGTTGCGCGAACGACCCCGTGCACGCCCATCGCCGCAGCCCCTATGAGGACGTACTCCACCGCCTCGTCCTCGAGGGACTTGAGCACGCGGAGCATCTCGTCGCGATCCACCAAGCAAGCGTAACCCACATCCGGCAAATTCCCAAACACGTCCCCTTCCATCTGTTGGTGGTGGTACTAGACTTGCACCATCTTGGACCCAACCGCACCAGCCCCATCCGCGAACTTGCGCGACCGTCTGCTCGCCGTGCTTGCCAAGCCGGGCGTTGGTCGCGCTGCCGACCGAGCCAACTTGGTGGCGGTCCAGGATAGCTTGGCCGTGCTCGAGTGGCCCGACCAAGGCAAAGGCTTGGTGGTGCTTGACCATGCCGGCTCGCCGCCCGAGGATTTCCGTGCTGCCGTGGACCGCGTTCTGCAGGCGCATCAGGCCGGCTTGCTTTTTCTGGTCGCAGTCGGCGGCGGCGCTGAAGTGCACGCGATATTGGCAGATGCGGACCGCGCGGCGCCGAACCAAGACCACCTTGGTGTGTACCAACTCACCGAAGAAGGGCGGCTGCTTCGCGTGGCGGGAAGGCGGTTGACGGCGTTGGAATCGGCCGCCGAGCGGCTCGGCCAGGCCCAGGCGCTGACCCCGGATGAGGTCCCCGAGCTCATCGCTCGCAGCCGGCGCGAGCGCGGCGAGGCGGCCGCGTTTGCCCAAGCCGTAGCCAAAGGTTTTCCTCGCTTCACCTTTGCCCTTGTCGCGGTCTGCTTTCTCGCCTTCGCTTTGTTGGAAGGCTCAGGCACGCGAGGCCAAGCCATCAAGACCTGGCTCAGTGACGGCTCGCGCGAGGTCTGGCAGGGCGAGCTCTGGCGCGTCTTCACCTATGCTTTCTTGCACGCCAACACCACCCACCTCTTGGTCAACATGCTCGCGCTCTACAGCCTCGGCGGCTTTCTCGAGGCGCTACTGGGAGGGCGGCGCTACCTGCTGATCTACTGCGCATCAGCCGTCGGGGGCGGCATCGCCACTGCGCTCGCGGGCGCCCTGCGCGTAGCCATGGGCGGGCTGCCGTCGTACAGCGTGGGTGCTTCGGGCGCCATCTGGGGCCTCATGGGTGCGACGCTTGCTCTCGTGCTCGGCCGGCAGCGGGTGCTGCCCCGACTGATCGCACGCGGCTTGCGCCAGCGGCTGCTTCTCGTTCTGGTCATCAACGTGGCCCTCTCGTTTCTGCCTGGCATCGACCTGTACGCGCACTTTGGGGGTGGCTTGGTCGGTTTCCTGCTAGCCCGCGGTGGCCGCTTGACTCGACCTTCAGAAAGCTGATCACGGTGGACAGAGTTGGCTTATTCTGTCTGCTGGTACCAGACGACGTTCGATCGCAAAGACTTGGAGAAGCTAACCAGTGTTGACCGCACTCTTACTTGGCGCTGGCGCATCACGCGAGCTGGGGATGCCCCTGCGCGACGAGCTGAACTCTGAGATCGTCGCTTGGCTGAAACCGACCTCGCTGCGCAATATCAACTCTGTCTGGCGTGCCCGAGGCTTCGGTCATCCGGACGAAGTCATCGACGACTTGGCGAGGGTCTTGGAATCCTCTGACTTCGACTACGAATCGCTGCTACGCCAATGGGAAGCCCAATACATCGCGGGCGCGGGCGACGCGCGCGGCCCGAGCTATTACGGCCTGTACGCATGGCTCGCCCAGGTGGTTTCCCTCGCGCTGTACCGCCGCCAGGTGTCGCACCGAAGCGTCTTCCAAGATGGACTGCCCTACTTCGCAGGCATCGTGCCCTTGGTCAGGGACAATGCGCCCCTCTGGGTTTTCTCCGTAAATCACGACGTCTTGGTGGAATGCCTCGCCGCCCACTTCGGCATTCCTGTCAATTGCGGGTTCTCCTCGCGCACCATCACCCTGCCTTGCCGCAGAAGCCCTGGTACCATCGTCGCCGAACTGCAAGCCAATGTGCTCAGCGAAGCCGAGCTGGCCAACGCCGCCCTGCCCTTCTTTCCGCCGGGTGCCCCGGGCATCAACCTGCTGAAGCTTCACGGTGCCCTCGACGTGTTCGCCTTTGGCGACAGCCACGACCTGCTCAAGCTGAAGCCGGAAGCACAGAAGTTCGACTCCATCATCGATGCCCTGCAGATCGCGAACGAAGGACTCCTGGATCCCGGACTGTCCCCCGATCCCCTGTCGGTGACCAACCAGATCCCGTTCATCGACCAGAACGGCGAGCGTCAGGTTCTTCGCCGCACCCTGCTGGCTGGTGCCGCCCGCCTGACCGATCCCTATCCGCGACTCATGCAACGACGTTTCTTGGAGTACTTCCGCGCCAACCTGGGCCAAGTGGACCAGTTGGTCGCCATCGGCTGCAGCTTGGACAATGCCGAGGTCAACGACATCCTCCAGGATTGGCTCGCCTCGTCGGCCCATCGCCGCCTGGAAATCGTGATTCCACGGATCGAACAAGTTCCCCCAGCTCTGCAGTCGCTCTCCTCCCAGATCACCCTGACGCCGTCCTCCACGACAACCTACCTCGAACAATTCGGCTAGTGGGCGACCGCAGGTCGCCCCTACGGGTCGGCCCTGCGATGGGAGATCAATCTGGGGCTCTCTGAACGGACGGCGAAGTAGTCGTGGACCGCGCTGGCAACCTTGCGGGTGATGCCCGGCACCGCCAGCAGATCCTCTAGCGAGGCTTCCCGGATCTTCTTCAGGCTGCCGAAGTGGCGCAGCAGATCGCGCTGGCGCGCGGGTCCGATGCCGGGAACCTGGGACAGCTCCGAATGCAGGGTGCGTTTCTTGCGCTGACTGCGGTGAAAGGTCACGGCAAAGCGATGGGCCTCGTCGCGCAGGCGCTGCAGAACAAACATCTCCGCGCTGTTGGCCCGAATAGGAATCGCGTCCTTGGCCTGCGGCAAGAACACCCGATCAGGCTGTGGCCCGGCCCGCCCAACCGCGGCTGGTCTTTCGACCACGCCATCCGCGTGCGACGCCTGGGCCGGCAAAGCCATGTCGCGTTCCTTGGCCAGCGCAATGATGGGCAGGCCCATGCCGGGCCGCACGTCGGTGCCGGTGTCGCGCGCCGCTGCCAGCGCCACACTCAGTTGCCCCTTGCCCCCGTCCACGACCAGCAGATCGGGCAATCGCCAAGTGTCCAGACTGTCTTCCGACTGGGCGCTCTCCCGCGCGCGACGGAACCGACGCGAGAGCACCTCGTACATGCAGGCAAAATCATCCGGGCTTTCGGCCTGCCGGATCTTGTAGGTGCGGTAGCGCGATTTGTCCGGCTGGGCATCCACAAACACCACCAACGAGGCAACCGTCTCGGCGCCCTGAATGTGCGAGATGTCGTAGCACTCGATCACGCGCGGAAGTCTTGGCAGCCCCAGCCGCCGCTGCAGCCGGCCCAAGGTGGCCTCGGCGTCATCGCGCAGGTTGCGCCGGCTGGCAAAGCTGGCGGCAGCGTTCTTACGCGCCAACTCGACCAAATCGTGTCGGGGCCCGCGCGCCGGCACCAGGATCTGGACCTTCTTGCCCCGCTTCTCGCTCAGCCACTCGGCCTTGAGATCAGCATCGGCGATGGCGAAGGGCAAGAGAACCTCGTCGGGCGGCATGGGCAGAAGGTCGTAGTGCAGCCCGAGAAAGCTCGACAGAACCTCGGCATCGGGGAACTCCTGGCGGGCAAAGGAAAAGGCTCGACTGCCGATCATCTTGCCTTGCCGCACGGACAGCACCACCACCTCAAGCGCCATGCCTTCACGGCAAAAGCCGATGACGTCCTGATCCAGCAGATCCGCCGACACCACCCGCTGAGACTGCAAGACGGTCTCCAGCGCCTGGATCTGGTCGCGCACGATGCTGGCACGCTCGAACTGGGTCTGCCGGGCAGCCTCCTGCATGCGTGCGCGCAGGCCGGCCAGCAGCTCGTCGCTCTTGCCCTCAAGAAACAGGCGCACGTCGCGCACCTGCTCGGCGTACTCATCCGGCGAGACGGGCACGCAACAAGGGCCGAGGCAGCGGCTGATCTGGCACTGCAGGCAGGGACGGCTGCGGTGGTGCAGGACGTGATTGGTGCAGGTTCGCAGCCGAAAGTGGCGATTGACCACGCGCAGCGCCTCTCGGCACGCACTGGCCGAATGGTAGGGGCCGAAATACCAGGCGCCGTCGTCGGCCATGCGCCGCACGATCTCCAGGCGCGGCCATTCGACCCGCGGATCCAGGCGCAGCGACAGGAAGTTCTTGTCATCGGTCAGCTTGACGTTGAAGCGGGGTTGGTGGCGCTTGATGAGGGTGTTTTCCAGCAGCAAGGCTTCTTTCTCGTTGCTGGTCACCACTGTCTCGATGTCCGCCACCACACTCTCCAGCAGAGGCACGAAGTCCCGCGTGTCGCCCGAGGCAGGCTGGAAATACTGGCGTACGCGGTTGCGCAGATTCGCGGCCTTGCCGATGTACAGCATCTTGCCGCGACGATCCTTCATTAGATACACGCCGGGCTGGCTGGGCAGGCGTTCGAGGACTTCGGCCAGCGTCCTGCGCTCCGGCGCAATCTCCGCGTCGCGGAGCTGGCTGGGCTGGTTGGGGAGCTCTTCACCCTCGGGCATCAGGGCAAGCATACCTCCTAACGTCGAACCAGGAGCTCCAGCTTGCCAAAGCGCGGACCTGGCTGGTAGACAGGCTCGCGGGCTTGCAGTCGCATAGGCCCGCGGATAACGTGGGTTCATGAAAAAAGCCCCGCGGCGTCTTGTGCTAGCCCTGCTGGCCGGCGCGGCCTTGCTGGCTGCAGGGTCATACTTCGCGGTTCACGCAGCGCCGCGACCGGTGGCATACCTGACTTGGTACGGCCAGTCGTGCTTTCTCCTGGAAAGCGCGACCGGAACCCGCGTGGTGATGGATCCGATTCCGAGCAACATTGGCTACTTGCCTCCCGCTGACCTGCACGCCGATGCGGTCACGGTCAGCCACGAACATCAGGACCACAACAACGTGGCCCTGGTGCGCGGCAAGCCCAAGATTCTGCGCGGGCTGACGCCCGACAAGAAGGGCTGGATGAGAATTGACGAGAAGGTCAAGGACATCTCCATCCGCTCGGTCGGCGTCTATCACGACGACAAGAAGGGCGCCGAGATCGGCCTAGATACGGTGTTCGTGTTCGAGGTGGGCGGCGTACGCATCGCGCACCTGGGCGACCTGGGCCACATCCTGACCGACGAGCAGATCTCTGCCATAGGCTCGGTTGACGTGGTGCTGGTTCCGGTCGGCGGCGTGTGGACCGTGGACGCGCACAGGGCCACCCAGGTCATCGACCAGATTCGCCCGCGTCTGGTGACGATTCCCATGCACTACCGCACCGACGTTCTCACCATCAAGGAACTGGCCACCGTCGATGGCTTTCTGGCCGGCCGATCCAACGTGCGGCGCGAAACTGGTGCGCGCCTCGCCATCACCGGGCTCCGCTCACGCCCATCGGCCGAGACCGTGGTGTTGCGTTACCAGTAGAACGCGCTGGCTTGTGCGCAGGCGTGCCATAATCCCCGCCCATGCGGCATCATCTGCTCTTCCGATCCCGAATCCTGCTGTTCGTTCTGGCCGGGCTGTGTGCCTTCGCCGGCGGCCTGGTGGCCAGTCGACCCAGTCGCGCAGCGCGGTTCGACCCGTATCACAAGTTGGGGGTCTTCACCAAGGTGCTCTCCTACATCGAGAACAGCTACGTCGAAGACATCCCCGAAACCGACTTGATGTACGGAGCCGCGCGCGGCCTGACTGACGCCCTGGATCCCCACTCGCGCTTCATGGACCCCGAGGAATACGACCGCCTGAAAAAGGAAACCGAAGGCGACGCGGAGATTACTGGGATTGGCGTCGACCTGGAAAAGCGCAAGCGCGGCTTCGTGGTGGTGTCGCCCATCGAGGGCTCGCCCGCCTTCCGCGCCGGCATCGAAGCCGGTGACATCATCGACCGCATCGACGGCGTGGAGGCATCCCCACTCGACTGGAACGACGCGGTGGCGCGCATCCAGGGCCCGGCGGGCAGCGAGGTCGTGCTCACCATCAATCGCCGCGGACGCGAAATCACCTTCAGGATCCGGCGGGAAAAGTTCGAGGTCAAGGCGGTGGAATGGCGCATGCTCGACGACGGCTACGGCTACCTCAAGCTGCGCCTGTTTTCGGCCATCACCGACGCCAAGGTCTTGGAGGGGCTGCAGGACATCCAGACACGCAGCGCGTCTGCGGGCGGCATCAAGGGCATCATCCTGGATCTGCGCCATAACCCAGGCGGGCTCCTGGATCAGGGCGTCAAGGTGGCCGACCGGTTCGTATCGTCAGGACTTATCGTGCGCACCGTGGGCAAAGGCGGCAAGGAGATGGATCGGCAGATGGCGCATACGCGCGGCACTTGGCTGGGCTTCCCCATGGTCGTGCTGGTCGACGGGGCCACCGCGTCGGCAGCTGAGATCGTGGCCGGCGCCCTGCAAGATCACGAGCGTGCGGTGGTCATGGGTACGCAGACCTTTGGCAAAGGCTCGGTGCAGACGGTGATGACCATCGACGGCTGCGGGGCCAAGCCGTGCGGGCTCAAACTCACGGTTTCGCGCTATTACACGCCCAATGGCCGCTCTATCCAAAGCCAGGGCATCACGCCCAACGTCGTGGTGGAGGCCACGGCACCGGCGCCTGATGGGGGCGATGCCGAGATCGTCCGCGAGCGCAACATGGAACGTCACCTGCGCAACGAGCAGGGCGAGAAACCCGAAGAGCGCAAGCGCCTGACCGACCACCAACTGCAGGTCGCGCTCGACTACCTAAAATCGTGGGCCGTTTTTTCGAAGCAATCTGCTAAAAAGGGCTAGTTTCGCGACGCAGACCGCGCCGCGGCAAGAAAAGGAGAACGCGATGGTTTCCTGTGCAAAATGCGGGCACCCGAATCTTCCCAGTTCCACCACCTGCTCGAAGTGCGGTGCTCCGCTGCCCACCGCGGTGGCTCCGGCCGGACCGCCCATCATCGACAGCGTGGATGAGTACGCGCGCCAGGTGGCTGCGCGTGAGGCGATCCGCAAGCGCAACAAGATGATCGTCGCGGCCATCGCTGCGGTTGTGGTGATCGCGTTGGGGTACCTGCAAGTGAAGGAACGCAACCGCAAGGCGGCCGCACAAGAGAAGCTGAACTACGCCGAGAAGTTCGTCGAGTTGGAAAAGCGCGAGACCGGCGCGTTCTGGAACTGCGTGATGGCCAGCGAGGTCGACGTGGGCATGTTCCAAAAGGCCGAGCAGTTCCAGCAGCGTATCGAGTCGGCCTACTTCACCCAGCAGAAGACTTTTTCCGACTACCTGACCACCGAGTGCGTGCCCAAGATCGAACGCGCACGCCAAGCCTTTGGTGGGCTGCGCGACGCCCCGGCCGAGCTGGCCGGCCCCATCGACAAGTACCGCGAAACCCTACCCAAGCTGCAGTCGGGCCTGGAGGACTATGCCGAGAACATCAAGAAGCGCGGCGGGGTCAAAGATGTTGACCAGCTCATCCAGGAGACGGGCAATGCCTGGCACTCGACCCCGGACCCCACGCCCGAGGCGGTGGCCTTCGAGAAGTTCCTCTACTGCGCGGTTCCCGGTCTGGCCAAGCTGAAAGACGCCCAGGTCCTGCTCGAGTTCTTGCGCGACCAGTGCTACTCAAAGGACCCGGTGGCGTTCATGGACAAGGTGCGGGCTGACTGTGGCGGTTTGCTCAACGTTGCGGACAAGGAAGCCAAGGTGAATCCGAAGTCGGTCCCCACCTGGAAGACCACTCACAAGCAGCTCTTCGAGGAGGAGGCGCGCCAGCTTCAGGCTTGGGAGAGCTGTGGCAAGCGCTCGCGCAAGGGCAAGAAGAAGGAAGAGCTGGAGAGCTTCCTCCTGACTGTCAACGAATACATGGCGGCACGCGCAGGCGTGGCCAACGCCGCCCGAGGGATACAAGAAGCGGCCAAGTAGCAGACTCGGTCGGCGTGCGGGGCGACCGCAGGTCGCCCCTACGAAGTCGCCGGCCCTGTCTTGGGGCGGGGCGACCTGCGGTCGCCCCGCATGCTTTCACATCCGTCGCACGTCCACCCAGCGCATGCCGGCGCGGCGGGCAGCCTGCAAGCCCAAGTCCGTGTCCTCGTAGACGATGCAGGCCGCGGGCTCCACCCCCAGTCGGCGCGCGGCCTCCAGAAACACGTCAGGCGCTGGTTTGTGCTGGCGGGTGTCCTCTGCCGTCACCACGACGGGAAACCAGTCGAGCACGCCGATCTGAGCCAGGGTCTTCTCGACCATGCGGCGTTGGCCGCCCGAGGCCACCGCCATGGGCCCCTTGCCCCGCTGGGCGCGCGCCACCTCCACGACTTTTTCGACGGGCCGGACTTCGCCTATCTTGCGTTCGAATGCCAGCGCCTTGTCACGCACCAGCGCGTTCACGTCGATTCGCGTGGGGAGCCCGCCGGCTTCGCCGGCGGCGCACCTTCGCGGGAGGGTTTGGGAACCCGTTGCGGGTTCCCAAAAAAACGACTTGCCCGCCTCGCCGCACAGCTCGACCACGATCTTGTCGGTGGGCATGCCGCCCATCGCATAGAAGCGATCCTCGGGAAAGTCGATACCGTGGGGCCGCAAGACCTCCAGCCACGCCTGATAGTGGGCCGGCATGGTGTCAGCCAAGGTTCCGTCGCAGTCGAAGATGAGCGCCTGAGTCACAACGCTGTCTCATAGCACTTGCGGCTCTTCCGCGCCCAGGGCGATGCACGCGCTCTGCTCATGCCACGACTGGCTGCGTGCTTGACGTGGAAAAGCGGGTGTCTATCACCCGTACAGACCAACAAGGAGGAAGCAAGAATGACCACTCTAATTGTGAGAAATCCGCCAGCCGTTTCCACACGAAGCCGAGCTGACGACTGGGCCTGGGATCCAGCCCTCGCCATGCGCGAGCTCTGGGGATGGACGCCCTGGACTGCTGCCGAGTTGCCGCCCGCTGTCGAGCAGAGTTTCGCGCCACGTTTCGACGTGCACGAGACCGTCGGCGAGCTTGTTTTCCGCGCTGATCTTCCCGGCATCAAGCAGGACAACCTCGAGATAACCCTGACGGCAAACCAGCTTCGTATTGCCGGCCGGCGCGAAGGAACAAAGCACGAAGAAGGCGAACGCAGCTACCTCACCGAGCGCGAATACGGTGCCTTCGAGCGTGTCTTCACCCTGCCCGAGGGCGTCGACGGCGAAAAGATCCAGGCCACGATGAACGACGGCGTTTTGAGCCTCGTCGTTCCCAAGAAGCCCGAGGTGCAGCCCCGCCAGATCCCCATAAGCGTCCCAAAAGCCTAGTGCGGCGTCTTGAGCGCTGGCTGCGGTCTTTGTGGTTGACCCCGTCAGAGAAGGCGCGCTAGGACGCCGACATGAAGATCGGCTTGGTCGGATTTCCCGGTAGCGGCAAGACAACCGTGTTCAATGCCCTAACCGGGCTGTCCGCGGAAACCGGCTACAACGCCGCCCGCGGCAAGACCAACCTGGGCGTGGTCAAGGTTCCCGATGCGCGCGTCGACGCTCTGGCGAACCTGTACAAGCCCAAAAAGACCACCTACGCCGAGATTGCTTTTTCCGACGTTGCAGCGGCGCCGGCCGGCGCCGAGGGCCGGGGGCTGGACGAGAAGACCTTGGCGGCCATGCGCGAGATGGATGCCCTCTGCCATGTGGTGCGCGGTTTTGCCGGACCTGCTGGCGAGGCGCCGCGGCCTCTGCACGAGGCCAAGGATTTCGAGGTCGAGATGAACCTCTCGGATCTCATGCTGGTGGAAAAGCGGCTTGAGCGACTGAAGAAAGAGAAAGGCAAAGCGGGCGAGCAGGAGTTGTTGGAGAGGCTCAAGGCGCAGCTCGACGGGGGGCTGCCCTTGCGGCGGCTGCAGGGGCTCGGCCCGGCCGACCTGGTGGCCATCTCTGGGTTCCGCTTTCTGACGCTCAAGCCACTCCTTTTGGTGTTGAACGTGGCCGAGGCTGAGGTGGCCAAGCCGGCACCCGCGGAGCTGGAGGCCTACGCGCGCGAGTCCGGCCTGGGCCTGGTGGTGCTGGCCGGCGCAGTGGAAATGGACATCGCGCAGATGTCGCCCGACGAGCAAAAGGACTTCGTGGCTTCGCTGGGCCTGGCCGAGCCGGCGGCCGGGCGTTTCATCCGCGCGGCCTACGCACTCATCGATCTCATTTCGCTGTTGACTGCAGGGGAAGACGAGTGCCGGGCCTGGCCCATCCGCGCCGGAACCACCGCGCAGAAAGCCGCAGGCAAGATCCACTCGGACATCGAGCGCGGTTTCATCCGCGCCGAGGTCATGCGTTGGGACGACCTCTGCAAGCTGGGCAGCGAGGCCAAGTGCCGTGAGGCCGCCAAGCTGCGTCTGGAAGGCAAAGAGTACATCGTGGCAGACGGCGACGTGATCAATTTCCGGTTCAACGTGTGAGGGAACTGTTTGCGGCCAAGCCTGAGTTGAGCCAACATGGTCGCCATGGCAGCCAAGCTATGCATCGCGCTTTCTCTTCTCCCTGCCGTATTCCTCTGCAGTTGCAGCGGCGGGAGTCAAACTGCCAATTGCGTTCCCGGCGCTGGCGCTCAGTGTTTCGTGCCCACCGGCAACATGACCGTGGCAAGGTTCGAGTCCACCGCGACCCTGTTGGACAACGGGAAGGTACTCATCGCCGGCGGGGTTGATAGTCGCTACGCGTCCCTCGCGAGCGCGGAGCTATACGACCCGGGCACCGGGAAATTCACCGCCACCGGCAGCATGACCGCGGCCAGGGTTGGTCACACGGCGACCTTGTTGCCCAACGGGATGGTGCTCATCGCCGGCGGATTCGATACCAGTCAGAATCTCCTGGCGAGCGCGGAGCTATACGACCCAACCGCCGGGAAATTCGCGGCTACCGGCAGCATGCAAGTGGTAAGGTCTGGTCACAAGGCGACCCGGTTGCTGACCGGGATGGTGCTCATCGCCGGCGGACTCGACGCAAAACACGCGCCTATCGCGAGCGCAGAATTGTACGACCCAGTGGCCGGGACATTCACCGCCACCGGCGGCATGGCCGATCCAAGGGTTGGTCACACCGCGACTCTGTTGCCCGGCGGGATGGTCCTCGTCACAGGCGGACTCGGCCTCACCAGCGCAGAATTGTACGATCCAGTAGCCGGGACATTCACCGCCACGGGCAGCATGACCGATGTAAGGTCTGCTCACACGGCGACCTTGTTGGGCACCGGGATGGTGCTCGTCGTGGGCGGACTCGGTAGCGGCGTGGCCATCAACCCACCCGATGGCGGCGCGCTCGACGCCGGCAGCCTAGCGGCCAACCTACCCGATGGCGGCGCGCTCGACGCCGGCGAACTCGAGGGTGGCGTGGCTGGCAACCAGAACGAGAGCATGGTGGCTCTCGCAAGCGCGGAACTGTACGACCCAAGCGCCGGGACATTCACAGGAACCCGCAGCATGACCACGGCAAGAGAGGAGCACACGGCGACTTCGCTGCCGAGCGGGATGGTGCTCTTCGTCGGCGGATCCAACAGTGGCAGCTCGTCTATCGGGAACGTGGAGCTATACGACCCAAGCGCCGGGACATTCGCAGCAGGCAGCAACATGACCGCGCGGCGGTATGGCCACACGGCGACCTTGTTGCCGAGCGGGCCGGTGCTCATTGCCGGTGGATGGACCGATGCCCGCGCGGATCTCGCGAGCGCTGAGCTGTACGAGTAGTCCTGACGCTAGGTGAGTGAGAGGAAGCAGGTCTAGCCAGGATCTCGCGGAGCGCGATCCAATACGTTGCTGGTTAGCTTTTTCACCACAGAGAGCACGGAGGGCACGGAGGTCGGATGGGAAGAAGGAGTCCGGACTGCGCTGGATCCAACCCTTCCATCTCTGCTCCGGCTCTGTGGCCTCTGTGCACTCTGTGTGAAATAGCTAACTTTGATCACTCTCGGCCGACGTCAGCAAGTGGCAGCCGGCGGTTGCCCCAGTGGCCAGGGGCACCGAGAAAGACACCTGGGCACGCGGCCCCACAAGCGGCGCAATGACCGTCGTCGGTGAGGCCCCAGGCGGTCAGCTCATAGAAGTCACGGCCGATGAGGAGCTTGCCGCAAGCGACGCAGGTCGTGCTGCCCCCGGCCTGGTCGCGCACGTTGCCGGTGTAGACGTATCGCAGCCCATTGCCGAGCGCGATCTGGCGTGCACGGCTCAGAGTTTCGGGCGGGGTGGGCGGTTTGTCGCACATGCGGAAGTCGGGGTGAAACGCCGAAAAATGCAGGGGCACGTCCGGACCCAGATTGGCGCACATCCAGCGGGTCATCTCGTCCAGCTCGCCATCGCTGTCGTTTTCCCCGGGAATCAGCAGGGTTGTGACTTCAAACCAAACCTTGGTCTGCTCGCGCAGGAAAACCAGGGTGTCGAGCACGGTGGCGAGATCGCCGGCACACAGCTCGCGATAGAAGCGATCGGTGAACGCCTTGAGGTCCACGTTGGCGGCATCCATGCGGCGATAGAACTCGGCGCGTGGGGCCGGGCAAACGTAGCCGGCGGTCACCGCGACGGTCTTGATGCCACGCTCGTGGCAGGCGTCAGCCACATCGATGGCGTATTCGTGAAACACGACTGGATCGTTGTAGGTCATGGCCACGCTCGGGCAGCCATGCCTTTGTGCCGCCCCGGCGATTTCGCCGGGCGAGGCGGCGGCGGACATGCTCTCGACTTCGCGCGAGCGGGTGCTCTCCCAATTCTGGCAGAACTTGCACGCCAGGTTGCAGCCGGCGGTGCCAAAGGACAGCACTGGCGTGCCGGGCAGGAAGTGATAGAGCGGCTTCTTCTCGATGGGATCCACGCAAAATCCCGTCGAGCGGCCGTAGCTGGTGAGCACGACCTGCCCCTTCTGGCAGGCGCGCACGAAACACAGGCCGCGTTGGCCCTCGGCTAGGCGGCAGAAGCGCGGACACAGCTCGCACACCACGTGGTCCTCGCCGTCGCGGCGGAAGTACCGGGTTGCGACTGACCCAGGATGCTGGCCAGAACCGTTCGGCGTCTTGGCTGACGTGCTCAACTTTGGTTTCCTCGCGGGAAATACGCAGTAGAGTATAGGTCATGGGGACGCGTCCTGCCGCGGTAGCCGGGATGTTTTATCCTGGGGAAGCGAAGCGATTGACTGCAGCCGTCGAGGCCTATTTGGCTGACGCACGGCCTGCAATTCAATCCCGGCCGCCCAAGGCAATCATCGCGCCGCACGCCGGCTACCAGTATTCCGGGCCCATTGCGGGCAGCGCCTACGGCAGCCTGATTCCCCACGCAAAGGGCATCGAGCGCGTGATCCTGGTGGGCCCGTCGCATCGTGTGCCTTTCAGCGGCGCGGCGTGTAGCCGTGCCGCAGCTTTCGAGACACCTCTCGGCGCAGTGCCTGTGGATCGCGACGCCATTGAAGCCCTGCTCAAGGATGGGCTGCTTCAGGAAAACGACGCCGCCCACGCCCGCGAGCATAGCCTGGAAGTGCAGCTGCCCTTTGTGCAGCGGGTTTTCCCCGGCGCGCGCGTGGTGCCGCTCTTGGCTGGCGACCAAGACCACGCCGGCGTGGCTGCGATCCTTGCGCGCCTGTGGGGCGGGCCGGAGACCATTATCGTGGTCAGCTCGGACCTTTCCCACTACCACGACTATGCGACCGCCCGTCGCCTCGACCACGAAACCGCCGAGACCATCGAGGCGCGCCGAGCAGGCGCAGTTGATCCCGACCAAGCCTGCGGTGCCACGCCGGTCAATGCGCTCCTGCAGATCGCCACCGACAAGGGCCTTTCCGCTGCGACGCTCGACCTACGCAATTCCGGCGACACGGCCGGCCCGCGCGACGAGGTCGTGGGCTACGGCGCCTTCGTCTTTGGCTAGAAATCGGCGATAGTTCTTGGGCATGTGGGCACCAATAGCTTCCCTGCTGTGGTCTGGGGCGGTCACAGTGCTGCCGACGGGCACGACCTGCCCAAGCGGAGACGCCATCGCTGCGGAATTGGACCGGCTGAACGCTGCTGCTGCCCTGGCTGTTTTGGGCTCGCCGGAGATCACAATCAAAGACACCAAGATGCATGTTGTCTTGCGCGGTCGGGACGGTTCTATGCTGGGGGCTCGAGAAGTCGCGGCACCCGAGGGCTGCAAAGAGCGCGCGACCGTCGCCGCAGTGTTCATCGCGGCCTGGGTGGGAGAGTGGACCACCGCACCCATGGCCGCAGACCAGGACGCCAAGCGCGAAGCTTCGAACCACAACGCGCCGACTCTCCGGTTCAGCGTTCCAGGACCACGCCCAACAGCCGCGAATCCCGCGAGCGAACCCAGCCTGGTTTCGCGTGAGCAGGGTGAGGTGAAGAAGGCAGACAAGAACTCCCAAGTCGGCCACCCAAGCCCGCCGCAAGCCAACCCGCGCGCGCAAGGTGAGGTGGCGAAAGCTGACGATCCCAAATTGCCTGAGGCGAAGGAATCGCTGTCCACCAAAGAGGCGGCAGCAGCTCCGCCAGCAACCGCGGCAGAGACCAAGACCGTTGCGGTCGCGGCCAAGAAGCCGAGGCCAGATCCACGCGGCGAGATCGCCGGGCTAGGATTCGGCACACACGACGGAGATGCGGGCACCTTTGGCGCGGGTATTCTCGTGGGCTACCGGCCAACCGGCGCTCTGAACCTGGCCGTACTTTTCGAGGCCACGGGCGAGCGCGAGCGGGCGCTCGGCCCAGGGTTGGCAGCCTACCGAACCTTCCGCCTCGGGGTTGGGGCCGGCGTGCAACGCAAGTGGGGCCGGGTTTTCGGCGATGTCGGGATCTTCCCGGAGTTGACCCTGCTCACCCTCAGCGGCAAACAACTCGCGACCGGGCGTAGCGCGACCACATGGGGAGCGGCAGCAGACCTGCGCGCACGCCTGGGACTCGCCTGGGGCCGGGTTGCGCCCTTCCTGTTCGCGGGCGGGAGCTATGACCTGCGCGGGGAGCACCTCACCCTCGATGATCGTCCGCAGACCAGCATCACGCTTTCGCGCTGGAATGTCAGCGCAGGTGCTGGGCTGGCATTTCTTTTCGGCACAAGGTGAAATGTTCTGCACCTGGCCGTCACTAGATAGGGAGACGTGACCAATCCCGAAATTGCGCTCGATGCGGGAACCATCTACCGGATGCATGTGCATCAGGTGGCGCGTTGGGCTGCACGCTTGGGCGGACCAGCCCTCGATGTGGAAGACACCGTGCACGAAGTGTTCGCGGTTGCCTGCAGACGCCTTTCCAGTTTCCGCGGCGAATCGAGCCTGTCCACCTGGCTGTTCGGCATCACCGACCGGGTCGTGCGCCACCGCCGTCGCAAAGAGCGTTGGTGGCGCTGGCTGTCAGGCTCTGCCAGCGCGACGGCTGGGCGGCTCGCAGCGGACGGCCCGGATCCCCTGCGCGTGGTTGAACAAAACCAGACTGCAAGGGATGTCTATCGCATTCTCGACCGCCTGCCCGAGGGCGACCGGCGCATCCTGATTCTCTTCGAGCTGGAAGAGCTGGCAGCGTACGAGGTCGCCGCGTTGCTGGGCATCAAAGCCGCCAACGCGCGCCTGCGCCGGCACAGAGCGCGAGTGCGCTTTCTCCACATCTATCAGCGGGAATTCCCCACTTCACCTGCCAACGTCACTTCACAAAGGTGCGAAAATGTCAGCCGATAGGAAGACCCACGGCGCGGATACAGAACTTCTGCAACAGGGCCTGAGCTTCTTGCATCAGGCGCGCGACATGCGTGGCCTTGCTCCGTCCCAGGTCGAGCGCATCGAGCGACGCCTGCACGAGCGAAAAGCCCGTTCGCGGCGCACGGCTCTTTGGCCAGCCCTGGCTGCGCTCGCGCTTGTGCTGGCTGCGAGTGCGACTCTTGCAGTGGCCCAGCGCGGACTGCGCTCGCTACCTCTGATCGGGGGGCTGTTTGCGCCACCTTCGCTCCCGACAACCGCGGCAACCAAGCCCGACAAGCGTCGCCGGCCCGCCAAGCCAAACCCGCCCGCAGAAGATCGGTCTGCCACGGAACTGGCCGGGCTGGCTCCGCCCCTTGAACCGAGCGCCGAACCTGCCTCCAATCCTCCTCCGGTTTTGGGGACGATGCCGGCCGAAAAGGCCGAATTGCCTAGCTTGCCTACCCCGCCGGTCCCGCCTGCGCATCAGGCAGGCGCCCGCCCGCTGGCCCTGCGCGCTCCTCTCACTCCGCGCGAGGGCACCAGGCCGGAGGAGGCGCCCACCCCAACTCCGTCCGTCGCCCAGCAAGCGAGCCCCATCGTGGCCGAGAGTCACTCGCTCGCGTCGGTGATTGAGCCCTGGCACCGCACCCACAATGCCAGCGCCGCGCTCGCGCTACTCGACGCCCACGAGCAGCGCTATCCCAATGGACACATGCGCCTGGAAACTCGCATGTTGCGCGCCGAGATCTATCTGGCACAGGCGCGCGAGGCCGAGGCCTTGGCGGTGCTCGACTCGGTTGCCCTGTCGGGGATCCCGCGCGCGCGCGAACTGCAAACCGTGCGCGGCGAGCTGCGCATCAAGGCTGGCCGCTGCCCCGAGGGCAAGCGAGATCTCAGCGATGTGCTGGAGAAGAGCGTGGCCGATTCCCTAGCCAAGCGAGCTACTCAGGCCCTTCACCACTGTCCCTGAAACGTTTGTCCAGGTGCCGTCACTAGGAAAGGGAGAACCAGAACGAGGACTGCAAATGAAGAAAACCAATCCGCTCTTCTCTCTTCTTGCAATCGCCTACTTTACCTTGGCGTCGCTCGCCTGCACGAAGACCGATGCCTTGGGCCTGGCAGGCAATGATGACAGCGGGATGGACGGGGGGATAACCGACGCTGGCCCCAGTTTTCCGCGCAACCCGGTCGCGTGGAAGACGGACACGGTATCGCTGGCGGCGGACGATTTCTGGATCGTCGCGGACGGCCAGCGCTTCACCAGCAAGGGAGCCGTCGTCAACGTGCACAGCGATCCGGGATTGGCGACCGATTCGACCTATACCACTCTGGAGCTCATATGGATGGAGAACGGCCGCGAGATGCGTCTGAACATCTACTTTCACGCCGACCCAAGCAGTTGGTGGTCAGACGAGATGCGGACCTTCAACGCGCAAGTGACGAACCCCACCTGGCTCTTCTACATGGGTACGTTCTTCAAGTCAGCGATCGGCGCGACCTATCGCGGGGACGTGAATCTCACCAATGCTGCCGACGATCCGTTCCGAGGCGAGCTCCATTTCCACGGGTTGGTGCTCTCGACGACCCTGACCGGCGGCGCGGCCAGTGCCGGCGGCAGCGGTGGGACAGCAACCGGCGGCGCCAGCGGCTCCGGCGGAACTGCGACGGGGGCCGCGGGCGGAACCGGGCTCGGAGACGCCGGTGGAATCGCGTCCGGGGGAGCCGGTGCAACCGGGTTTGGGGGTTCGGGCGGGGCAGTATCGGGTGGCGCAGGCGGCTCTGCCACAGGCGGATCGCCAGGCAGCGGTGGCATCCTAGGGTCTGGCGGCACAGCCGGGGTCTCTGCAACCGGTGGCTCTTCCTCGGGTGGGGCAGGCAAAGACGCCGGCGGGGTGGACAGGGGCAACGCCGACTCGACGACTGCAGTTTTCTGCAATCTCACCGACGGGCGTCGCATTCCGGCTGGGGCTGCGTACGCCGGTGAAGATGGGTGCAACTGCTGCGTTTGTACTTCTGACGGCCGCCCCGTGTGCCAGGCGGCGGGGTGTTTTGGGAAGAGCAGCGAGGCGGGCGTTGTTAGTCCAGTGTCTTGTCAGAGCGACCAGGACTGTGTTGATCAGGGCGCGCCTCGTTTTTGCGCATTTAACCCGGGTTGCGTATCGCCCCGAGGTAATTGCATGATCACAGAGATCTGCCCGCTGTTTGCCGTCCCGGACATGGCCCCATTTTCCTACTGTGGATGCGACGGAGTGACTTACGGTTTGGACACACCGTACAAGTATCCGTACCTGCCCTATAGCCACGTTGGCGCTTGCGCCTCGGGCGGAACTGGAGGCACCGGCGGTGCAGGCGGCACCGGAACGGGTGGCGCGGGCGGCAGCGAAGGAGGACCAGCAGATACCTATTTGGCCTGCTACGAGATTGCTGACCCATCCGATTTCGTTGAGGTCATCAAGACCACTGCCCAAGGAATGTGTGTCCGTCTGATGCTCGAATCTGCCTACAGCCCGGGCTTCACTTTGGGCCTCACCATCGCTCCGAAAGGATGGGGTGTGTGGGACACGGCCAGGTGGCCATCCTCGGCCGCCCCCTGTACAACCGAGGGCACGCCAAAAGTAGCAACCCAAGCCAGCAGCGGAAAGGGTACGGTAACGATAAACGGTTATCCCTACCGCGCCGGGTTCACTGTGGACGTAGACCTCGTGCTGACCTACCCGATAGGTGACTCTGGAGCTAGCGAAACCGAAACCCTGCAGGCGAACGCCATACCGTCAGATTTCACCTGCTATGCTCTCTCGCGAGGGACCGGCGGTTCAAGCGGCACGGCGACAGGTGGCGCGGGCGGCTCAGGCGGATCAACCGGCAGCAGCGGCGGAACAGACGGCGGATCAACGGTCGGAACGGGAGGCACGAACTGTGACCCGCGCGACGTTGTGTGCGACCAAGTGCCTCCAACCTGCGGCCAAGGACAGGTTCCGCGGGTAGTTGCCTCGTGCTACGATAACACCTGCGTTCCCATCGACCAGTGTCAGTGCACCGTTGCGGAAGAATGTCCAGACTACCCGAGCCAGTATACGTGTTTCCTGAACTCCCAGCACTGTAACTACTGGATGCCGTGAAAGGGCACCGTCGGCGTGGGGACGCGCGTGGCGTCCAGGGCTGCCCATCCCGCGCGCGACTCGGTGTAGGCTACGGCGCCTTCGTCTTTGGGTTGGCTTCTTCGTCGAGGATCGACTCGCAGCTATCCGGCATGGGGGGCGCGCCCTCGCCGGGCGGGCCGCGCTTGGCCGCTGTGGCGCGGGCGTCCTCGGAGAACCACCAATCGAGCGAGGCATCACAGCCTTCGCCTGCCGGCAAGGGCTGCGGTTCTTTGCAATCGACGTTGTCAGTCGGACAGCGCAGGCGCACGTGGAAGTGGTCGTGGTGTCCCCACCAGGGGCGCACCCGTTGCAGCCAGGGACCAGCCCGGCCTCTGTCCTGGCAAAGCGCGCGCTTGATCGCGGGATGAACGAAGATGCGATCCACGGTCGCATCTGCGGCCGCCGCTTCAATCAAGCGCGCGACACGACTGTTCCAGGCAGGCAGCAGCTTGCCGGTGCGCAGGTCTACCAGCGCGGGCGGCGCGGGCGCTTGGCCCGGGGAAGGGGGCTTGGCCGGTGGTCCATACCAGATGTCGGCGTCGAGCCCGTTTTGGTGGCTGCGATGGCCGGTTGGCAGGGGCCCGCCGCGCGGCTGGCTCAGATCGCCGACGCACAGCAAACCCAAACGTTCGCGGCGCGCGCGCAACGCCAGATCGCGCAGGTAGGCCAGCAACGCCGGAAGGCCGAACTCGCGGTGCCGTTCAGGGTGCACGACCATCCAGCCGGAGCCGCGCAAGGGCAGAGCCACCGCGCCCTGCACGCAACCGCTGCCTGGCTGACCGATGGCGCGCGGCGGACCTGGCTTGGGCGTCACCACTCGACTCCAGCGGGGATCGAAACTTCGGGCCGCAGGCGGTGACGTCACGGCCGGCGAAGCGTCAGGCACGCCGCTGTCGGGCGCAGTCGAGGCAGCCGACAGGAATAGGAGAGGGAAGAGCCAAAGCATCAACCGTCACAATTTGCACCCGTCCCTCTGGTTTCGCCAGAAAGGTTAGCTCGTTCACCACAGAGGCCACAGAGGACACAGAGCCGGAACGGAAAGGGAAGCGTTGGAGCCCGTCCGGTCCGAACCCCCTATCCCTTTCCGATCTCTGTGTTCTCTGTGCTCTCTGTGGCGAAAAAGCTATCTTCCTCCAGATCCGCCAGGAAAGTGCTAGCCTTCTAGGCAAGCCCTAAGGCAGCGGACCCCGCCAGTCAACGCCCACCATGAAACGCAGCGGAAGTGCAAGCGACCCGCTCTGGTACAAGGATGCCATCATCTATGAGCTGCCGGTCAAGGCGTTCTTTGACAGCAACCACGACGGGATAGGCGACTTCGGCGGGCTTCTGCAGAAGCTCGACTACCTGCAGGACCTGGGTGTCAACTGTCTGTGGTTGCTGCCCTTCTTCCCTTCGCCCCTGCGCGACGACGGCTACGACATCTCTGACTATTGCAACATCCATCCGGCCTACGGGACGCTGGATGACTTCCGTGCCTTTCTCGATGCCGCCCATGGCCGCGAGATGCAGGTGATGATCGAGTTGGTGGTCAACCACACCTCGGACCAGCATCCCTGGTTTCAGACGGCGCGCCAGGCAGCGCCGGGTTCGCGCGAACGTAACTACTACGTGTGGAGCGACGACGACCACAAGCTCGGCGGGGCGCGCATCATCTTTACCGACACCGAGAAGTCCAACTGGACTTGGGATCCGGTGGCCAAGGCCTATTTCTGGCACCGCTTTTTTTCGCATCAGCCGGATCTCAATTTCGACAACCCCGACGTTCTGCGCGAAGTACTGGATGCCATGCGCTTCTGGCTGGACCAGGGCGTGGACGGGCTGCGCCTGGATGCCATTCCCTATCTGGTCGAGCGCGAGGGCACCAACTGCGAGAACCTGCCCGAGACGCACGCGATCATCCGCCAGATCAGGGCCGCGCTCGACGAGCGCTACGCCAACCGCATGATCCTGGCCGAGGCCAACCAGTTGCCCGTGGACGTGCGGCCCTATTTCGGCGAGGGCGACGAGAGCCACATGGCGTTCCACTTTCCCCTCATGCCCCGCCTGTTCATGGCCCTGCGGCTGGAGGACCGGCAGCCCATTTTGGACATCATGGCCGACACGCCGGAAATCCCAGCCAGTTGCCAGTGGGGACTCTTTCTGCGCAACCACGACGAGCTGACCCTGGAAATGGTCAGCGACCGCGAGCGCGACTACATGTACCTGGCCTACAGCGCTGATCCGCGTATGCGGGTGAATGTGGGCATCCGCCGCCGCCTGGCCCCGCTGCTCGACAACAACCGCCGACGCATTGAGCTGCTCAAGAGCATCCTGCTGTCGTTCCCGGGCACGCCCATACTCTATTACGGCGACGAGATTGGCATGGGTGACAACATCTATCTCGGCGACCGCAATGGCGTGCGCACCCCTATGCAGTGGAGTGGCGATCGCAACGCCGGCTTCTCCCGCGCGCTGCCCGCGCGGCTGTACAGCCCAGTGCTGCTCGACCCGGTCTACGGCTACCAGTCGGTCAACGTGGAAGCGCAGCTTTCCGATTCCTCGTCGCTGCTGCACTGGACGCGCAACATGATCGGGCTGCGCAAGTTGTTCAAGGTGTTCGGCCGCGGCCGCATCGAATTCCTGCGGCCGTCCAACCGCAAGATCCTGGCCTATCTGCGCGTTTCCGACAAAGAGCAGATCCTGTGCGTGGCCAACCTGTCGCGTTTTGCCCAGCCGGTGGAACTGGATCTGGCGCGCTTCGAGGGCGTTGTCCCGGTGGAGATGCTGGGCTACGTGGAGTTTCCGCCCATCCAACGCGAGCCCTATCGTCTGACCCTGGGGCCGTACGGGTACCTGTGGTTCGAACTGCACGCGCCCGCGGTGCCGCTGCGCGATCTCGACGGCGAGCCGGGCGAGCCGGTGCTGGCTGCGGGCAGCCTGCGCGAAGCCCTGGCGTTGCCGGCGCGCGCGGCGTTCGAGCGCCTGCTCTCTCCCTTCCTCATGCGCCAGCGCTGGTTCGGGCGCAAGTCGCGCGTGATCGATTCGGTTTCGGTGAGCGACTCGGCGGACCTACCTGACGTCGCGGGCGCGCTCCTGCTGCTCGACGTGCGCTACGCCGAAGGTGACCGGGAATCGTATTTCGTCCCCTTGGTGCGCGTGCCCACGGATCGCATGCTGGGTATGCGGGACAAGTACCGCGATGCCCTGCTGGCCACCTGTCAGGGCGGCCAGGGTGCGTTCTTCGATGCCGCGGTGGACGACGGTTTCTGCCAATGGCTGCTGGGCGCAATCGAGCGCGGCGAGAGTGTCCGCTTCGAGAAGGGCACGCTTGTGGGAGTACCCGGACGGCTGGCCGGAACCCTGCGTGGCGATTCCGGCGAGGTGCTGCCCGCCAGCCGCAGCACCGCGGAGCAGAGCAACACCTCGGTTCGCTATGGCGAGAAGCTGATCCTCAAGCTCTTCCGCCGGCCCAGCAGCGGGCCCAATCCGGACTGCGAGATGGTGCACCACCTGTCCGAAGAGTGCGGCTTTCCCCATATCCCGCGCTTCGGCGGGTCGCTGGATTTCGTCGATCGCGAGGGCGCCCGCTTCACCCTGGGCATGTTGCAGGAGCAAGTGGCCAATCAAGGCGACGGCTGGACCTGGTCGCTGGAGGAGTTGCGCCTGTACTACGAAGCCCACGCGGTTGAATCGGCGCCGGCGGCCCTAGTCGAGGCCAGCAAGCGCCCGCTCCTGCCACTGTCCGAGGAGCCGCTGCCTGAAGCAATCTCCACCAGCATGGGCCTGTACCTGGAGGCAGTGGCCACGCTCGGCCGACGCACGGCCGAGATGCACCTGACCCTGGCGGCACCAAGCGATGATCCCGCCTTCCGGCCCCAGCCTCTCGACAAGAGTGACCTCGGCCTTCTCGCCCACCAGTTCCGCGAGCGAGCGAGCGACGCGCTCGATGGGTTGAAGTCACGCCTGGCGGCCCTTCCTGACGAGCTGGTGGAACTGGTGGGACCCCTTTTGGCGCGGCGGCGGCAGGTGCTCGACGCTTTCCGCCGCCTGGAAGAGACCGAGGCGACCTTGCAGAAGATCCGTATCCACGGCGACTTCCATCTGGGCCAGGTGCTGCGGGCGCGGGGCGATTTCGTGATGTTGGACTTCGAGGGTGAGCCCGGGCGCGCGCCCGAGGAAAGACGCGCGATGCAGTCGCCGCTCAAGGACGTGGCCGGCATGTTGCGCTCCTTCAGCTACGCCGCCCACGCCGCCCTATCGACCTATCTGGCGCGACGGCCGCAGGACGCTGACACGTTGGAGCCCTGGGCGCGTCTGTGGTCGAAATTCGCTTCGGCGGCGTTTCTCGCTAGCTACCGCACCGTCGCAGCAGACGCGGCTTTTCTCCCTGCCGACAGCAACACTCTTGCCCGGGTGCTCGACGCCTTCCTGGTGGACAAAGCCTTCTACGAGCTTGACTACGAGCTCAATCACCGGCCGAGCTGGGCGCGCATCCCGCTTCTCGGTCTGCTCGCGCTGCTACGCGAGCCGGTGGGCGAAAGGTAGCCCGTGCACGATTCGACCCAGCGGATTGCTACGGCGGCCCCTGCGGTGCCCGCCGCGGCTGAGATCGTGGTCGGGGTGCCCAGTTGCAACCACGCCGGGACGGTTGCCCTGGTCCTACGCGCAGCTCAGGCTGGGCTGGGCGAGTTCGGGAGTGGGCAGAGCACCCTGCTGGTCAGCGCCGACGCTCGCTCCAGCGACGGCACCCGCGAACAGGTACGCGGGTTGCGCGCGGAGAATCCGCTGCTGCGCGAGCTGGGGCCGGCAGACGGCGCCGCCGTCCCGGTGAGCCCCGGTGTCGAGATCCGGGAGCTGCGCATGATCCTGGAGCTGGCGCTGCAGGTGCACGCCCGCGCCTGTCTGGTGCTCGACGCCAGCCTGACCAGCATGGGCGCGGACTGGGTAGCGCAGCTCTTGCACCCCATTCTCGCCGACCAGTTCGACATCGTGGCCCCCTGTTTCGCCCGGCACAAACTCGACGGTGGCATCAGCAACGGCATCGTGTATCCACTCACGCGTGCGCTCTACGGCAAGCGCGTTCGCCAGTCCCTGGGCAGCGTGTTCGCGCTGTCGGGCCGTTTGGTGGAACGCTTCCTCGCGAAAGGGGTCTGGGACATCGAGATCTCTGCCCTGGCCACCGACGCGCGCGCCATGACGGAAGCCATCTGCGGTGAGTACGCCGTGTGCCAGACTTTCCTGGGTCCGGCCGAGCACGCGGCGAGCGGGCCGTCGCTGGACTTGAGCTCCATCCTGGCGGGGGTACTGGGTTCAGTGTTCGACGAGATGAACCGCAACGTCGCGTTTTGGCAGAAGGTGCGCGGCTCGGAACCGGTCCGCTGGTTCGGCACGCCGGTGGAGATGGGCGGCAACCCACCCCCGGTGGACGCGCACAAGATGTGGGAGTCGTTCCGCCTAGGCTGCCGGACCCTACAGGACGTGTGGGCCCTGGTGTTGCCGCCGGCAACCCTGCTCGCCCTCAAGTATCTGGCACGCGATGATGCTGCCGGGGCCGGGCTGGCTGACGATCTGTGGGCGCGCATCGTGTACGACTTTGCGCTCGGCTACCGCCTGCACGTGATCAACCGCGGCCACCTTCTGCGCGCCCTGACCCCGCTCTATCTGGGCTGGCTGGCCTCTTTCGTGCGCGAAATGGACACCGCGCCTGCCCAGGATGTGGAACGGAGGGTGCAACAGCTTTCCATGGTCTATGAGGCCCAGAAGCCATATCTAATCTCTCGCTGGCGCTGGCCCGATCGCTTCAACCCTTGATCTGAGTTGCGGAGAAAGGAGCGTTTATTCATGTGGGACCAAATCAAAGACGCACTCTACGGGGCCACCCACCGCGTCTTGGTGGGGGTAGCCAATTTCCTGCCCGGGCTGCTCGCCTTGGTGCTCGCGGTCTTGCTGTCGTCGCTGGTGGGCTGGCTGCTGGGCGCTTTGCTCGGCCTCATCCTGCGCGCGCTCGACTTCGACAAGCGTTTGCAGAAGTGGGGAGTGGTGGCTTTGGCCGAATGGTCACCCAAGAACAGCCCGACCCTGCTCTTGCGCAAGACCGTCACCTGGACGGTGGTGGTGCTGGGCTGGTTGGTCGGGCTGACTGCGTTCGGGGCCGGGGTCACGCCCCAGCTCATCCCGCATGTGGTGGAGTCCCTGCCCAATCTGGGCACCGCCATCATCGTGGTCTTGCTGGGTGTCCTGCTGGCGCGCTTTCTCGCCCGTGCCGTGCTTATCAGCGCGGTCAACATGCAGATTCAGTCGGCGCGCCTGCTCAGCCTGGCAATAAAATGGCTGGTGTTGGTCTTTGCCGCGGCCATGGCACTCGATCACCTGAGCGTCGGCGGCGACATCGTTCGTTTGGGCTTCGCCATTCTCTTCGGCGGAATCGTGCTCGCCCTGGCCCTTGCCATCGGGCTGGGTTCCAAAGAGATCGTCAGCCGATCCTGGGAGCGCCAGAGCCAAAGCAAGTCCGAGCCGTCGGACGACGCGCTCAAACACCTGTGAAAGCTCTCAGGCTATTCCCCGCCCCAGTGCACCGCGAATTCGCGATCAGGGACAAAGGGTTGTCGCACGATTGTGTGCGTGGTCTGGCGGTTCTTGGTCTCGCTGTGACTGATGGGGTACGAAACCGTGACTTTGGACCAGTTCGATGGGTGGCGCACCAGGAACACTGCCCGCTCGATGGGGCTTGGCCAGCGCAAGGCCGAGGTGACGAGGTATACCGCCTCGCGCCCGCGCAGGGGCTGTCGGTAGCGCACGTGGAAGGATCGCAGTCCCCACGGCGGCACCTCCACCGGAAAGTCAACCACCACCTGCCCAGGTTGGGTGCTTTGCGTTCTCAGCGCGCGGCCATCCACCTCGACCGTCTCTGGGGAAAGTCGCTTGCGGCTCACCAGGATTGGGTAGGCGATGGCGAGCGCCTGGGACGCGGACGAGGGATTATGGAGGTGATAGGTCGCGTCCACGGTCAGCAAGCCTTTGTGCAGGTCCAGCTCCACACGCTCGGCCGCGAAGCGGACCGCCTCGTCCCGCGTAGTCGGCTTCATGTATGAGCGCCATCGCGACCAATCCTCGTCGGTGAATGAGGGCGGCCGGGGCGTGGTGCCCGGCTCGCCGGTTGCGGCCATGCCCAGGGCCAGGGTGACGTCCAACGACTCGCCAGCAGCCAAGTGGCGCTTGGTCCAGCCCAGATTCAACGCGATCATGCTCTTGTTGTCCAAGGGGCGTCGCGCGTCGACCTCGCGCGCCTCGTGGGCAAACCGGTTGGCGAAGGCTGCAAAGTCGGGGAGGGGAAGCGCGGGGTCCAGGGCGAAGAAATCCGCCTGATTGGAGAAGCCCTCTTCCTTCTGTCCCAGCGCCTGGTTGCCGAGATCGTAGAATCCCGCTACGGTGAGACGCCCAGCATCGAGGACGGTTGCGTTGCGGATCAGGCCTTCGGGGGTCCAACCCACATCCCCGTCCGACGAGGCGTAGAGGCCCAGCCAAGGATCGTCGCCGGTGAAGAAATGGAAACGCACAGGATGATCGCAGCGGTTCTCGATGCGCGTGGCGATGAACCAGGTGAGTGATTCGGCGCGCGTGAGTGCCACCTTGAGGACCCGGTAGCATCCCCCGGCGTTCTCGCTGGCCAAGGCGATCTCGTCCCCGCTCTGCCGCAGCACTTTTCCCCCGCGGTATTCCAGACGCTTGCCGTCCGGTCCGGTGCCGTAGTTCTCCGACCAGCCGTAGGTGTACTCGACGTTCTCGTCCAGGTCCCAGATGGACTCGTCCTGGGCGCAGAACAGGTTGATGGAAGAAAAGCCGCGCAAGGGTCGGCGGGGACGGAATTCCATGCCCGAGCCGTCCATACTGCCGATCACCAAGCCGCCGGTGTAGCCGGGGTACTTACAGTGAAAGCAAGTGCGCAGCTCATCGCCCGAAGCGAGACGCTCAACCACCAGGCCCTTGCCGGTCAGGGGCGACCAATCAACGGTGAAGCGACCGGATGACGGGGTGGCGGGCGTCTTCTGCTGGGAAACCTTGGGGGCCTGCTTTCGCGGCGCCGCGGGCCTGGCCTGGCAGGCGAGGATGGCGGCCAGCGCGAGGCCGAGCAGGCTTGCGCGTGCGGACCTGCGCGGATACGCGCTCATGAATCGCGGCGGCGGCGGAAGAACAGGAGCGCCAGACCGGCGAGAAGTGAGAGTCCCGACACTGACCTCGTGCCGCCGAAGCAGCACCCGGTCGAGCCACCGGCGCTGGTTGTCCTCGCATCGGGGGCGACGGCAACTGGCACATCGGCAGTGGCAATCAGCGCATCAGGAGTGGCGGGAGCGGCTGTCGATGCATCGGGGACGGCGGCTGTTGGCACATCGGCGGTGGCAATCGGCGCATCGGCGGTGGCAATCAGCGCATCCACGGTCGCAATCCGTGTGTCCGCAGTGGCAATCCGTGTATCGACGGTAGCAATCGGTGCATCGGCGGCGGCCAGCGGTGCCTCGGGGGTGGCGATTGGTACATCGCCGACGGAAGTCAATGCATCGGCCGTCTTAATCGGTGCATCGACAGGGAAAGGGAAAATGGGTGCATCAACGTTGGCAATCAGTGCATCAACGGCAAGAATCGACGTATCAGGAGCGGCGGTCGCGGCATCGGAACTTGCGCCCGCGCAGGCCGCAGTGCAGTCCACGCCCTGCACTCCCACGGGATCGGGAATGTTCCAGGGCAACACCGCGGCGTCGCTAGGGCTGCTGTCCGGTGACGGGGCGGCGTCGAACGAGTCGGACGGGGTGACAGTTGAGCTGAGGGTAATGGTGCCTACCGTCGCCCGATAGGTGAGGGGGCCACCCTTGGGCACGAAACAGTCGCAGCACTGAATCGCGCTAAGCTGGACCAGACCACTGCCGGTGTTGGTGGTGTAGGGCCCGGTGACCCAGGGGGTCTGCTTGCTGCCGAAGGTCGCGGCGAGAGTGGGCGGGGAGGTCCCCAAGGGCCCTTGCTGGCCATAGGTGATCTGGACATGCGGTCCGGGCACGGCGCGGGTACGCAGGACCTGGAGCGAGTAGGGGTTGGCCTGGGCGGTGCCCGCGGCAAGAGCGAACGCAGCGATGCAAACCAGCAGTCGCAAGCGAAACATGGTCAACCTCCTTGGGAGAACAATACGAAGGATATCGTAACGCCGAGTCGACGCGACTCCGAAGGGCGACAAATCGCGACATGCATGTCGTGCTTGCGTCTTCACCGGGCCGTCGGCCAAGCACGCCATCTCGCATGGTCTTTTCCTTCTGAACGTGAGGACGGCGGAGATTGGCTGAACCGACAGGACATCAACCAGCGCGTGTTGCGGAAGACTGCCGACCCTCCGAAGGGCTTCCCCCGGCGTTCAGTAGCCGGCCGGGGCTGGGGTCACGCCCCACCTCATCCCCATGTGGTGGAGTTTCTGCCCAACCTGGGCACCACCGTTGTTCTGATGTTGCTTAGCATCTTGTGCGCCTTCACTGGATAGTGATGCCTCCCAGGCTGTTCGAGTCGCTGATCGTGCAGTGGGACAGGTCGAAGATCATGAACTCGATGGCTTTCTCCTGGTTCAGGAACTCGTGATTCAGGCAATTGCTCGGGCTGGCGGAGGGCTTGGGGTCGTAGTAGGGGCCGCTTTCCAGACCGCTGGCCACATGGACGTCAGTGTACGCGAACCGACCGCACTGGCTGTCCTGGGCCGCGCTCACCGGAGTGTTGAAGGTGAAGTAGTCGGCATACCCGGGAATTGAGATCCAGGGCGTGGCCGGAGGATTGATCGTGGCCGTGGCAGCGGGCTTCATCTCGCTTTCGATCGTGATGCTCCCCTGCGGGTCTGCGGTGGCGACAGCGGGCGATGGAGGCTGCAAGGTCAGCCATTGGGCAAAAGCCGCGCCGCTCGGGAACCCGGTGTTGATCGTGCCCGTGTTCGGAGAGCCGATGCTTCCCGAAGCGTCAATCACGCCGCTGGCCGTGACCCAGCTCGCAACCTCGCCGAAGGGCGCAGAGGACGTGTAGTACGGCGCAGCGGCCAGGTTCGTGCAACTGAAAGAACAGGGCTGGCAACTGTCTGCAACGGCGTTGGAGTTGCCCGTGCAGACCGTGGCCATGTCCGCGGTGCAGATGGGGTTCTTGAAGCAGGGTACGCCCGTCTTCGCGGGATCGGTCTTGAGCGGTGGGAAGGAAGCCAACCAGGTCTGCTGGTAGTGCTCGGCGAAAATCTTGCCGCCGGCGTTGGCGTAATCGACCATGGCCTGCTTCGAGGCGTCGCTGATGACGCCCGAGTCCTTGTTGCTTCTTTGCGTCGATTGGCTGCCCTGGCAACCGAGCATGACGATGTCGTATTGCTTGAGATGGGCGGCCGTGTCCCACAGGGTCGTCGACGAAGGCCAGGAAACTGTGCCGGTGAAGTCCGCCGTATCGTCCTTGTACAGGTTGATGGCGCCGGTTCCCGTCGGACCACTGGTGAACTCAGAATCCGCAATACCCATGCGCTTGAACAAGCACTGCAGCCGGTCCGCGTCGCCCACGCTGATCGCGATCCTGGGCAGACTTCCTTGTCCGTTCTGTCCATCGGGACCGCGGCTACTGGGCAAGCTGGTCAGACTCTTGTCGACTTGGTTGTCCCGGCAGGCCACCACCGGAATGGTGACCATGCGGCGCCACTTTCCGATCTGGATGACCAGGGAGATATCGCTGCCGACCGGTACCGGGTTGCCCCCGGCCCAGTCCATGCCCGTGGATGGATCGATGCCGATCTTGAAGCTGCCATCCGGGGCCGTCACGGCGTGGGCCTGGGGAACTGGCGGACCGGCGTAGGTGAAATTGGCGCATGTCGCGCACTGGACGCCGGCAAACGGCATGGGATCCACGACCTGGCTGGGGTTCGACGGGATGTAGACCACGGCCCCGTAGATGGTTCGCTTTCCCGCAGGGTCGTAGACCTTGCCGCTAATGTACGTGTTCGACGCTTGGCCGCTGCAGTCATGCGGGCACTCGCCCTTGGTGAACATGACTCCGTAGTGGGTCGCGTCGCAAACCATGGGCGATCCGCTGCCGGTCGAACTCCCGCCGTCCGGGAGGGGCCCGATGATGCCGCTACCGCCGCCGCTACCGCCGCCGCTGGTGCCGCCGCTGCTGCTGCCGGTCCCGCTCCCGTTGCCACCGGCCGCGACACTGGCCTGATTGCAGGCTCCGCCCGCCAGGGGCGCGAAGCAGAGGAGGCAGACAACTAGGATCCTTGGCCTGGACGCTGACCCTACGCGTTTCATATCCCCCTCCGAGCCGAGATTCGCGTCTTGTAGGTTCATGGCCTGGCTGTGAGTGCCCGATGCCCTCACCATTCTTCGGGAATTTCACCGCCGGCGGCCTACGGCTGCCCGAATTGGGAACCCTGGTGTCGCTTGTTTCAGCGCCGGATGGGCAGCGCCGAATCGCTATCCGACCGACGCGAAAAGCCGAGACCAAGCCGCCTGCAACTCAGGCGCCACCGCGAACAGGCGCGCCTCAATCCCGCTCTCATCGCCTTCGGGTTCGCAACGCGCGACCACGGCCCACACGTCGAGCGTTTGCTTGGGCGTCTCCACCGCGAGCCGGATCATGCTGTTCTCGCGAATCTTGATCTTGCCGACAAAGGCGATTCCATCGCGTGACAGGTAGGTGCCCCGGCAGGGGACGTTGCCGCTGGAACGCAGCAGACCCACGTTCAACTCCACCGCCTTGTGGGGCGGCGCGAGTGCGCTCGGCGGCCGCGCCACCTGGCTGCTCGACGGCGCCGACTCTACTTCGGGAGGCGCAGTGGTTTCGTCAATGGCGCTCACCGAGGCGGCCACCGTGGACAGGATGGTCACCATGTACTCGGCCTCGTCAATCCGTAGAGGTGCCGCCTTCATCAAGTCGCTGGTATTGGGATGGGGCTCCTTATCCAGGGCTTCCACCAACTTGTCGGCCACAGCGACGATGTCCACCATCGCCCGATAGGCGCCCGCGCGCTCCGGTGCGTGGTGGTTCGCGATCACCGAACAAAGCAAAGGCGACAGGTTCCAGCGCTGGGCGGTGACTAGGCCGATCTTGAGGTGCACCTGTTCGGCCGCTTCCGCCCAGCATGCCTCAGACAAGACGCGCTTGTCGTGGGTACGCCCTATGATGTCTTCAAACCCGGCAACCGCCACCACCCGTCCAAAGTCATGCAGCAGCCCACATACATATGCCTCTTCCGCATCAGTCTGGCGCCAATAGGCCAAAGCCCGACAGCACAACGCCGACACCAACGCCTGCCGCCAGACCCGGTAGCGAACCGCGGCCAGCGGCCCACCCTCAACGGCAAAGCCACCCACGCTCAGGGCCAGGGCGATGCGCGCCACCTCGGTGGCGCCGATGCGCATGATGGCCGCCCCCAGGGTGGTGGTGGGCGTGACCCGACGGTAGACCGCTGAGTTGGCGTAGCGGAGCAGGGTTGCGGCCAAGCTCTGGTCCTCACCTGCAATCCGCTCCAGCTCACCAATTCCATAGTCGCCCCGGGCGATGACCCGGCGCAGGCGCACAGCAACCGCGGGGTAGGGCGGAATGCGTAGGGCATTCCGATTCATCATGTCGATGACGCGTGGAATTAAGTCAGAAGCGTCGGTCACTGTGCCGCAGTCTACCCGCGCTGCCGCCGGTCGCAAAGCAACCTGTGCGGAAGAAAGACCTGCTAGCTCGCGTGCTGTCACCTTGCAGACCTCTGAGCCTTGGGTCGATCTTCCGATGTCGCAGCCGCAGTAGCTGCCCCGCGCTCGAGGGTGGAAATCAGCTTCTTGGCCTCCCGTCCTAGCTTGTCCATGCGGGCGCGGTCGAACCCCAGCGTATTGCGCGCATGGCCGAGGGCGGTGTCGCTGGTCACATCGCAGTTGTGACCGCAAATCATTATGCCCATCCCCAGCTCACGGGTCAGCTCGTCGGCCACCGCCACCACGGCGGCCAGCGGGTGTACGAATCCATCGATCACGACATCGTGGTGGTGGCCCAGCACAAGCTGCACGTCGGCGGGCAGTTTCCACAGCCCAGCCACCACGGCTGAAGCTTCCTGGTGGCACTGCTGCAATGCGGTCCCCAGCAGGGCGGGGTCGAAACCCGTTGCGGTTTCCTTCCGTTCGCCAAGCACGATGAGCGCGGCCGCCATTCCGATATCGTGGAGCAGACCACAGAGGAAGGCGTACTCCGAGGCGAGCGAGGTGAAACTGGACACCATGCGGGCCAGGTGCGCGCAGGCCGTGCTGTGGCGGCGCACGATTTCCATCGATTCGGCGTAGGCCTGCGAACGGAAGACGCGCATGTTCAACGACACTTCCCAGGCGATCTCCGACAGGTTGTGCAGACCCAGACGAACTACCGCGTCCTGCAGCGAGGTGATGGCACCCATGGGCGCGAAGGCCGCGGACTGCGCGATCTTGAGCACACGCCCCGCCAGCATGGGGTCCTTTCTCATTACCTCCACCACTTTGGCCGCGTCCACATCCGACTGCCGGGTGAGCGCGTGTACTTCGAGGGCCACCGCGGGCAGAAGCGGAGGCGTGTAGCCGGGCGAGGTGAAATGCGCGCGCAGGCGCGCCGCGAACTCCGCAGCCGATTCGACCAGGATTCCGTCGCTGCTGATGACGTGACGGCCTTGACCGTAGCCAGGGTTGTTGGTGTAGCTCATTGTTGGTGTCGTTTCGTAAATCTTGGCGAGCGGCACTAGCGAAAAAGCATCAGGGCCTCGCCGCGAAGCTTGGGAGCCTCGGCCAGTGTGGCGGCGATATCTCCTTCGCCAAGGCCAGCGTGAACCGCATCCGAGCCATCGGCCAGGCGCTTGGCCGTGGCTCCATCCGTTGGCTTGTCACTGCTGACCAGGGTGTCGATCACATCTGCGACGCGCAGGCAGGCCACTAGGACCGCCACCGAACCTCCTGCCTTGTTGGCACGCGTGGGCTGGTGGTGCCAGGCCACCACCTTGGGCAGAGGACTGGGCAGGCCCCACTTGGCCAAGACATGCCCACCCAGCACCGCGTGATCGTAGCCCAGGAACTCGCGTTCCCGGAGATGGAGCTCATCGGTAGTACCGACGGCGCTCCCCACCAACTGCGCATAGGTCTGGTGGCGGGTCTGCATGAGGAGGAGCTTGCCAATGTCGTGCAGAAGACCCGCCAAGAAGGCGATCGCAGGAATAACCCCGTCGCTTCCGCGGTAGGCCAGCGCGCGCACGATGGCAGCCGTTCCCACGCAGTGCTCGCGTACCACCTTGCCCGCACCCTTGACGTCAGCAAAGGCGGTCATGGCCGCCATGCCGGCGGCCAGGTCGGTCACCGCACGTGCGCCCATCCTGATAATGGCATCCTGGATCGAGGCGCAGGGCAGCCGGGTTTGGAACGCAACCGAATTGGCCACGCGCAGGATGCGGGCGGCCAGGGCTGGATCCTCCTCGATCAGATCGCGCACCTGATCCATCCTGAAGTCGGGGCGCGAGACGCAAGCGATCACCTTCTGCACGACAACCGGAAAGGGCCGCAGTCCCTCCAACTCGGCCAAGTGAGCGGCGAGGCTCTTCGCCGCCTTGGCGTCGGCGGTAGCCGGATCGTCTTCACCAAACCACAGCTCCTCAAGCACCGATTGTGATAGCTTCGCCACGGTTGCCGTCCCCTTTCCTCAATTGGCCGCCACCGAACGGACAGCGGCTTCCAATTGGGCCAGATCGAATGGTTTTTCCAGGTGACGATTGGGCACGCTGTCGAGGAATGTGCGGGCTCGTTCGGTAAAAGCCCCGCCGGTCATGAACAACATCCGCCTCGACAAATCCGGTTTGGACTGGATCAGCTCCTCGTAGATGTCCATGCCCGTCACCTCAGGCATCATGAGGTCGCAGACGATGACGTCGTAGCCGCTGTCATGGCGCAGAAGTTCCAGCGCCTGGCGGCCGTCGTTGACGAAGCTCGCATTCCAGTAGCGGCTGATACAGCGACGCAGCGACGTCCCTAGGGCGGTCTCGTCGTCAATCAGCAGTACGCGCAAGCGACGCTCGTCGGGCACACCCACGTCGTGGGGAGAGAGCGACTTCTCCTCCTCGACTTCGGGGATACCCTCGGCCGGGGGGAGGATGAGGCGCACAGTGGTTCCCGAGCCCACCTGGCTTTCGATGTAGATTTCCCCCTTCAACGCCGTCACGATGCGGTGGACAATGGCTAGACCAAGACCGGTTCCCTTGCCGGCCGGTTTGGTGGTGAAGAAGGGATCGAAGACGCGTGGCAAGACGTCGTGCGGGATGCCCACGCCGCTGTCCTGGATCTGAACGATGGCACGGCCCGCCCGGTCAGTGGTCGTGGAAATTCGAATCTCATTGTTGGGCACGTTGCCTTCCGGGATGGCCTGGGCGGCATTGATGAGCAGGTTGAGGAACACCTGGGCCATGCGCGACTCGTTGGCATCCACCAGAGGCGTTTCGCCGTACTGGCGCACGACCTCGGCGCGGTACTTGATCTCGTTGCGCGCCATACGCAGAGCGGATTCCATGATGGCGCAGATGTCGACCGGCCAGACTCGCTCGCCCCCACCACCAGTCGAGAACGAGCGCAGATCGCGCACGATGTCCTTCACGCGTTGGGCGCCCTCGCGCGCCTCGTGCAACGGCCTGTCCAGGGCTTCGAGCTGGGGCACCATCTCGGCTGCCTTGTGCGCGTCCCCGCTGGCTAGTTGGCCGGAAATTCTCTGTACCTCGCTGGTCACATACTCCAGGTTCATACTCACGTAGAGCAGCGGGTTGTTGATCTCGTGGGCCACTCCCGCGGCCAGGGTGCCGAGCGATGCCAGCCGATCGGCCAGCATCAGGTGGCCCTGAAGCTGCTTGCGTTCGGTCACGTCACGGCAGAGCAGAACCACGGCACGTTCACCTTGAAACTCGGAGAGCAAATAGAACACGTCCAAAGTGGCGCGGCTTCCATCGCGGCACAAGAAGTCAACCTCGGCCGACGGCGCCGGCCGTCCGCTGGACAACATCTCGCGCAAGCGTTCGGCCTGAAACTCGCGATCCTTACCTTCGACCAGATCGAAAAACTCGTGCGCGGTCAGCTCTTCCGCGCTGTCGCAATGAAGCGCGTCCACCGCCGCGCGGTTGGCGTAGACGACGCGGCCGCCAGCGCAGACCAGAACTGGCTCGGGCGCGACCTCGACCAGCCTGACCAATCGTTCGTCGGACTTGGCCGTCACCGCAGCAAGGCGCGTCGTGTACGTCCCGGCCTTGCTGTGGCTCGCCGCACGTCTAAGTGCGTAGCCGGCGGCGAAGCCCAGCATTGAAAACGCTAGCACCCCCGCAACCACCGCTGGTCCCCGCACGACACCAAGCAGGATTGCCGTGGCAAGAAACCCCGCCACTCCAAGAACTGGAGAGAGATAGCGCGGGTTGAGGATCTTCATGGCCTGCATGCTCAGTCTCCTAGTCGCGTGGGGAGCCGCCGGCTCTGCCGGCGGCGTACCATCGCGGGAGGGTTTGGGAACCCTTTCAGGGTTCCCATGTAGATTGTCGTGGGGAGCCGCCGGCTTTGCCGGCGGCGTACCATCGCGGGAGGGTTTGGGAACCCTTTCAGGGTTCCCATGTCAGCAATCGGATCTGCCTTCCCCTAGGTTGTCGGCTCGTCGCCATCGATTCCTAAATGGAGGCGTCAGGATTCCGACGGCCGCCCGGCAATCGAGCACGGCGACGTCCGCGACCAGCACCGATCTCTCGCGTGGATTCAGCCCCATTCGTGCGTCCACGCAAGCCATTGGCGAAATGAGCCGATAAGGTGCATACGATGCCCAGCGTCCCGCGGACCGTGGAGATGTGCACCGGGATGGATACCCGCAACTTGACCGGCGCGGCTGGTGCACCCCCGATCATCGGTCAGACCTTGGGCCAGTTCCGCGTCACGGGGCTGCTGGGCGAGGGCGGCATGGGCCAGGTCTACCGGGCTGAGCATGTGCTGATTGGGCGTAGAGCCGCCATCAAGGTGCTTGCGCCGGAAGTCGCCTCGGACAAAGACGTCGTCTCGCGCTTCTTCAACGAGGCCCGCGCGGTCAACGACATCCGCCATCCCAACATCGTCGAGGTGACGGATTTCGGCCATTTCGGCACCCAGCCCTACATCGTGATGGAACTGCTGGAAGGCGAGACTCTGGAAGAGCGACTGGTCCGGGCCGTCGTTCTCGAGCCAGTGGCAGCCGCCCAGATCGTGGCCCAGATCGCCTCGGCGGTGGGCGCAGCTCATGAGCACGGCATGGTCCACCGCGATTTGAAGCCAGCCAACATATTCTTGTGCCAGCACCCGGACTATCCGGACTTCGTCAAGGTGCTGGACTTTGGCATCGCCAAGCTAACCGCGACTCGCGACCAGGTGAGCGGGCACCGGACCGCGTGTGGCGCCATAATCGGCACCCCGGCGTACATGTCGCCTGAGCAGTGCCTGGGCGACGCCAACCTGGACCATCGTAGCGACATCTACGCGCTAGGCGTGGTGACCTATCAGATGATGACGGGACAACGCCCCTTCGAGGCCGAAGCAGCAGGCCGTCTCATCATGATGCACGTGCAAGCCACGCCGCTTGCCCCCTGTGCGCTCAACCCCGCGCTGCCACCGGCGGTCGGCGCTGTCATTCTTCGTGCGCTTGAGAAACAGCGCGAGCATCGGTTCGCGAGCATGCGCGAGTTTCGTGACGCCCTGTCGGCGGCCGCTGCCGGGGTTGCGGTTGCCCGGACCACGCCGCACCCGCCCGAGGAGACGAGCGCTGGTGGGTTGTCGAGCATCACCCCCGCGTCGACACCGAATCCCATGGGGGCGACCCTGTTCTCTGGCTTGCCCACGGTCTTGGGTGTGACTCCGCCACCGCTCGTGCAGGTGCCAGCCGCTCGCCCTACACCGACCGCACCCGTGCCAACCACGATCACCAAGCTGCCCACGCCAACCCCGACCGCGGAACGAGTCAACAAGCAGGTCCTCGCCGCGCGTCTGCTGGAGATCGTGCGCTCACGCATCCAGCACGACGGCCTGCCGTTGCCTCAGCTTTCGGCCCGCATGCTTCGCTGTCTGGACTTGGCCGCGGTACCCGAGTTCTCGTTCGGCGGCATGGCCGCCATCCTGGCCGAGGAACCACGCCTGGCCGCGCGACTGGTGCAAGTGGCCAACAGCACCGGCCCTGCGCGTCTGGCTGCGCACAACGCCGAACAAGCGGTTCGACGCCTGGGCGCCACCGGCCTGCGCGCCGCCCTTCTGGAGATTGCCGCGCGACCAGTCCTGGAATCGCCCGAGCCACGCATTGCTGAGCTTTTCAAGCAGCCCTGGCACCACGCCGTTGCCGTCGCGCTGCTGACCCAGAGGTTGATGCAAGCGCAAGGATGCGATGACACCGCTGCCACCGAGGCATTTCTTGCCGGGCTTGTCCACGACGCCGGCAAGCCGGTGGTAGGCGCGCTCTTGCTCGACGTCGAGCGCCAGATGGCCAGCACTAAAGGTCGACGCCTAATATCCGATGATGTGATGGTCACATGCGTCGATGTCACCGCAGCGCCGGCTGGCGCGAGAGTGGCGTGTGCGTTGCAGCTTCCCGACGCTGCAGCGCAGGCCATCGAACGCGCCGGCGGCAAAGCTCTGCCCGGCTGGTCCCTGGGCAACGCCATCAGGTTGGCCGACGCGCTGGCGTCTCTCGACGGCTTCCACCTGCGGCGCGAGGACATTGGCCGGGCGCCCGAGGTGGTGGAGGAGATCCGGCGCACAACCGCTATCGACGAGCCGACCCTCGCGCACGTGGTTGCCGGCCTTCGCGACCGCGTGCTTCGCCATTGGTAGCCTCCGTCACCGGGACCGTCGATCGAAGTGTGCTGTTTCACCACAGAGGACACAGAGGTCACAGAGGCGGACTGGAAGAAACGAGAAAGGGTGGGCTTCCCTCCTGTCTGAACACTTCCTTGTATTCCGACCTCTGTGTTCTCTGTGCTCTCTGTGGTGGGAAAGCTAGCCATAGTCAATTGTGGGAGGAAGTAAGTGTCGGTTTGCCGACACCCCGGAACGCGAAACGAGCCGTCGGAAAATCGACGTCTGCTTGCAGTAAGCGCCTGGGTTTCGACCCGTTCGGATTGGATCGGTGGTTGCATCCCTCCCCAGCGTGCAACCCAGGTTCGAGACAGGAATCTCAGACCAAGGTTCTGGTTTCACAAGGCGCATGCATGCCAGCGTACCTAGCGGAATTTGAAGCGGAGTACAGACGACTTGGTACCCAGTCGTTCGTGCGCGCGTATCCCTGGCCGGTTCTTATCGTGGCCGGCATCGGTGGGGTGCTCAAGGGAAACGCGAGCCGAGGTGGCACCATGATCGCCATGAACCTCGACTTGTTGCAGGCGACCGCGCTAGCAGGGCGCGTGTTCCCAGTGGTCAAGGGCCGCAACTCGGAGCGCGGCCCGGTGACCATCGGCCGCACATCGGACAACGATTTGGTGATCCCCGAGTACACTATTTCGACACGGCACTGCCTCGTGGCTCTGGTCGACGGCGAGTACCGACTGACCGACATGGGCACGACCAACGGCACCTTGGTCAATGACGTGCCGCTAACCCCGCGCAAACCATACCGCCTGCAGGGGGGCGAAACCCTGCGCATGGGTCGCTTCAGTTTGCTCTTCCATCTGCCACGTGGTTTCGGGGAGTTTTTGCGACAGCGGACACAGCCACAGGATCAGGGTCAAGACGACTTCGGCAACGAAAACAAGAAGGTCATGTGATGATGTTGAACACGGCTCTCCCCAGTGAATCTGTAGCAACTTCGGATTCGTTCCCTGCCGATCCAGGTCTCATCTACGGTCCCGGCTCGCCCATCGCCGCTATTCGCGCCACTTGCACCCGCATCGCCGCGAGCAATGCCACCGTGTTGCTCACCGGCGAGACCGGGACGGGCAAGGAGGTTTTCGCTCGCCTGGTTCACGCGCAAAGTCCCCGCGCCGACCACCCCTTTGTCCCAGTCAACTGCGGCGCCATCCCCGAGACGCTCATCGAGAGCGAGCTGTTCGGCTATGTGCGCGGCGCCTTCACCGGCGCTGGGGCTTCGCGCCGCGGCCGCATCGCCATGGCTGAGGGCGGAACCCTCTTTCTCGACGAAATCGGCGAGTTGTCGTTGCCCATGCAGGTCAAGTTGCTGCGCCTGCTGCAGGAAAGAACCTACGAACCAGTGGGCAGCTCAACCTCGGTCATGGCGAACTTTCGCCTGGTAGTAGCGACCAACCGTGATCTGGCCCAACAGGTGCGGCTGGGCCGTTTTCGCCGTGATCTCTACTACCGTCTGCATGTTTGCCCGGTTCATTTGCCGCCCCTGCGCGAGCGGCGTGGCGACATCGTTCCTTTGTTCCAGCATTTCTGGAAGCGCCACGGAGAAGAACGGGGAGTCACCTCTGCGGTAATGCGCCAGCTTGAGAGCTACCAATGGCCCGGGAACGTGCGCGAGTTGGAGAATTTGGTCGAGCGCCTATCCGTGTGCGCTCAGGGTCGCATGATCGAGATGGCCGACCTGCCCGCGGCTTTCGTCGATGCAGATGACGGCAGCTTGCTCGATGGCGCGGAGGCAGGCTCGGCTCTTGCGGGTGAAGACTCGCAAGAGATCTGGCCGGATTTCGGTGCAGTGCCTGAGCCGGTCTCCGTGCCCGAACGCAGTGAGCTTCTGGACACTCCTGCTCGACGCGGGCCTGTGGTTCTGGCGCCGGATGCTGAGGAAGCGGCGAGCACGAACGGTGCCGAAGCGCCAGCCACTCCCGTGCCCGCCAATCTCTCCCTGCCCGTGGATCTTCCCAACCTTCTGCGCACATTGGAAGATTTCTACATCCGCACGGCGCTCGAACAATCGGGCGGCAACAAGAAGGCGGCCGCGCACTTGCTCGGCCTCGGCCGCACGACTCTGGTGGAAAAGCTGCGTCGTCGCGCTGCTGACGTGTCAGCTCCGTGACCGGCAAATTTCCTGTCGCGCCAGATCGGTGACAGCAGGAAGCGCCGATTCCACAGACCTGCGACAGCCGCATGTGGTCGCGGACGTAGACGCAGACGTGGTCGTAGACGTCGTCGTGGCCGTGGCCGGAGTGACCACGTCTACGACCACGACCACGGCCACGACCACGGCCACGACCGAAGTAGGCTAACTCGGCACAGACCCTGCATTGCCTGGCAACGCGATGCTTGTCCCGCTCGTTCTCCTTGTGCTGGCTGCCGAGGCAGCCGAAGCAACCCCACGCCTGCCCACGGTGGCTACGGTCGAGCGCATCCTGCTACCGCGCTCCTCTGGGACGGTGACGTTGACGGCCTATCCCTTCAACAAGCGCATCGAACTACGTTCCACCCGCGACGGTGCCGCTCTGGCCACCAAGATCGCTGCGGCAGGCTCGCGTCTTTGCCCGCGCACCCTGGTGGATCGCAACACCGTCATCCTTCGGTGTGTCACGCGCCGGCTTGAAGGCTCGTTGGTCAACGACAAGGGCAACCTCTTCCTGGAAATTTTTGAATTGCGGGGAGTGCCTTGGCGTGGAGACGAAAATCGTATCGACGTCTTCTACAGTCCCCTCGATTTTCATTTCGGCGACGGGTGTCCGGGCAACACGCCGGTCGCGCGTGGTGAGTGTGCCTATCGCACTGGACAATATACCGTCGCTGCGGTGGAGTTCCGCCGCGCCCTGGCCGCGGAAGGCCGCCGCGTGGCCACCCTTCGCTTGGGAGACATAGCGCTGCGGAACCAAGATCCGGTCGCGGCCGCCGGCTGGTATCAGGCGGCCGGACGCGTGGGAGGGTTCGGCCGATTGGCTGCGGTCCGACTGTGTGAGCTGTCCGGCACATGTTTGGGCAAGCAGCGACAGTACTTCTTCGACAGTTCGGCACTGGCCGAGCCATTGCACACTGAGATGCTTCTGCGCACGGCGCGCGTGGCCGCGTACCTGGGTGAGCTGCCGCAGGCCATGCTCGCCCTCCGGCAGGCCATTGAGGCCGCCCACGGTGGCTGCGATGGCAGCACCCTGCTTTTCTGCCGCCAGTTGCTGCTCAAGGTGCTGGAAGAACCGGGAAAGGACGGCGCGGTGGAGGCGCTGGAGACCTACCTGGTCCTGCCTGGCCGCATCGAAGGCCCGCTGGCGTTCACCCTGGTACACGCGGCGGCGCAGAAAGCGGCTGAACTGGGAGCCCCGGTCTTCGCCGGCAACCTAATGGCAGCAAGCGCCCAAGCGGTGGAAGCCGCCGGCCAGGGCCTGCTGGGTGACTTCTTGCTTCGCACCGTGGAATTCTACCTAGTGGGCGGCGATCGCACTCGCGCACGCGTAGTAGCCGAGTTTGCCGACACACGTCTGGGCCGCGACAAGCTGACCGGCTCGCGCTGGAATGCCGTGCTCAAGGAGATGGAAGGAAGCGCTGACGAACTGGCCAACGCTACCGGCACGCGGGTAGTGATCGGCGAGGCCACGCGTGACCTCACCTTGGCCTACACCGCGCTCGCGCGCGCGACCAACGCTCGCCTGTCGGCCGAAGCGGCTGACCACGAGTCAGCGGGGGCGCCATGAATCCTCCGCGTTGGCAAGGACGGCCCTGGCACGCGACTGGCAAGAGGAGACGATAGCGTGAAGATCTTCGACGCAACCCTCAGTCAACTCGAACGCAGCCTCGACGTGCGCTTGCTGCGCCACAATCTGCTGGCCGCCAACGCGGCCAATGTGGACACGCCGGGCTTCCGTCCCAAGGATGTGGACTTCACTGCTGCCATGGTCTCGGTGGAGAACCGTTCACAGAACGGCACCAGCCTGGAGAGCGTGAGCGCGGCCCCTGGTCACATGGAAATCGGCGTGCCTATTGGCAGCGCGAGTGCACAGGATGCCGAGCTTTCACCCAAAGATCTGCCCGTGGTGGATATCCCGTCGAGCAACGCCTCGCTGGACGGGAACACAGTGGACCTCGACCGGACCATGGTGGCCATGGCCGAGAACGCCTTGCAGTACGGCGCCAGTGCGCGAGCTGCCGGTCGCAAACTGGCCATCCTCAAGTATGTCGCCTCGGACGGGACCTAGGAAAGGCAAAGCATGGGAATGGATTTTCTGACAGCCCTGCACGTGAGCGGAACCGCACTCTCAGCCGAGCGGGTGCGCGTGAATTTGGCCTCGTCGAACTTGGCCAACGCCGAGACCACCCGCGACGCCAGCGGCAACATGTACCGCCGGCTCGATCCCGTGTTCGAATCTATGCGGCTCGGCGATGCCAGCGAGATCGCGCCCGACGCCACCGGGCCCATGGGTGTGCGCGTATCGCGCATCGTGGCCGACAGCGGTCCCGGCCGCAAAGTGTACAGCCCCGGACACCCCGACGCCGACCCCGACGGGTTTGTCACCTTCCCCGATGTGAATCCGGTGCACGAAGTAGTCAATCTGCTCTCGGCGTCGCGCTCCTACGACGCCAACGCCACCGCGCTGGAGACGCTCAAACAGATGGCGGCCCGCGGCCTCGACATCACGCGATGAGGAACCACTGCTGACGGACAACAACCATGCGCACCGAAATGGACATCGCCTTTGCAAGAATCAATGGACTGGATGGGGCCGAACCCGCCAGCAAGCAAAACCCCAAGCCGGCGAACGCCGCGGCTTTCGCCGGCGAGCTTGATCGCGCGCTCGGCGAGGTGGACAAGCTACAGGTTGAAGCCGACCAGCAGGCGGCGCAAGTGGCAAAGGGCGCCGGCAATCTGCATGAAATGGCACTGGCGCTGGAGAAGGCCGACGTGGCCATGCGCCTGGCGGTGCGGGTGCGCAACAAGGTGGTGGACGCCTACAACGAGATCATGCGCATGGGCGTGTAAGTCATGGATCAACTCGGCAAGATGCTTCGCGGGTTCCCCCGGCGCCTGGCGGAGATGAACGCGGGGGCGCGGATGCTTCTCGGCGCTTTGGTTGGCCTCGCGCTCTTGGCGGGGGTGTTGGTCAGCATCCTGGGCAGCGGCGCCACCTATCAATATGCGTTCACCAACTTATCGCCCGAAGACGCCTCCGAGGCCGCGGCCGTGCTCAAGGCGGCCGGCATCCCCTCCCGCAGCGAAGCCAACGGTGGCGCGCTGGCAGTTCCTGCTTCGCAAGTCCACGACGCCCGTTTGCTGTTGGCTTCGCAGGGCTTGCCCCGCGGGGGTGGCGTCGGTTTCGAGCTGTTCGACCGCAGCGACTTCGGCGCCTCCGAGTTCACCCAGCGGGTGAATCTGCGTCGGGCGACCGAGGGCGAGCTGGCGCGCACCATTTCGCGCCTGCAGGCCGTGCGTTCGGCGCGGGTGCACGTGACTATGCCGGAAAAGGGCCTGTACCGCGATGACGACCGGCGCGCGGCTGCGGCGGTGGTCCTCAACCTGCAGCCGGGCCGATCCATGCACGAGCGCGAGTTGGCCGGGGTCCGGCATTTGGTCGCCTCAGCGGTCCCCGGACTTGACTCAGACAGCGTCACCGTCATGGACCAAAAGGGCACCGTGCTGTCAGGCGACCATTCCCAAACCGGCAAGTTGGTTGCGCAGGAGCGCGAGATCGAGAGTGCACTCGAACAGCGAATCGCCGACGTGCTGGAGCCGGCAGTGGGGCGCGGTGCCGTGGTGGCGCGCGTGACGGCGAATCTCGACACCACCGAGATCGAGACCACCCAGGACAGCTACGACCCCGATACCGCCACTGTGCGCAGCGAGCACAAGACATCGGAGAGCATCAGCAGCGATGGGAGCAACGGCACCGGCGTGGCGGGCGCTGCCGCCAACCAACCCATGGCTGCCACCGCCGGTGGCAGTGCGGGCGCCACCCGCGCGCAGACCAATCGCGAAGATGAAGTGCGCAACTACGAAATCGCCAAGAAAGTCACGCGCACCGTCGCCCGCGCCCCACGCATTGTGCGTCTGTCGGCTGCCGTGGTGGTGGATGGCGCGAACGGCAAGCCGCGGCCAGCGGAAGAGGTGCGCCGTCTCGCCGATTTGGCCAAGCGGGCCATGGGATTCGACCTTCAGCGGGGTGACCTGTTCGAAATCTCCAGTGCGCCCTTTGCCAAGGTCGAGGAGGCGGACGTCAAGATCTCCTTCTGGGAGCGCCCCGAATTGTGGCGCGCGGGCAAGATGCTCGGCTGGGCGGCCCTGGCCGTCGTCGCTCTGTTGATCTTCGTCCGTCTGCTTCGTCGCACGTCATCGGCCATTGCGCTGCTCAAGCCCGGCACCCGGGTGGGCGATGTGGACATGGCCTCGATGTCCTCGTCGGGCGAGAGCTGGAAGATGGTGTCCGGCGACAGCAGCACCGCGCTCCGCGAACGGGCGCGCGAGGTAAGCAAGACCGATCCCGGCAAAGCCGCCCATTTGCTGAAGGCCTGGGTGGACGCCGACATCGAAGCGAGCCACGAGGCCGCGGAGAACGCACATGTCTGACGCTTCTGCAACCACAGGATCAGGTTCGGTAGCCGGGCCGGGCGCCCAGCGGGCAGCGGCAGTGCTGCTCGGACTTGGGCCGGAAGTGTCGACCCAGATCTTCAAGGCGCTCGACGAACCTACGGTGCGCTTGATCGCGCTGGGGGCGCGCAATCTGCGCAAAGTGCCCACCGCCATCCCGTCGGCGCTCTCGCGTTTCGTGAAGGTCATGACCGGGCTCGATGCCGAGGCCATCGTGGCCGACAGCCTCTTGCGAGAATCCGCCGGTAGGGCTCTCGGCAACGATGTCGCGCGCCGGGTGTTCGAGGATCTGCCGCCTCCCTCGGTGGCGGCGGAAGAGGGCTTCACCATCATCTCGAATGCCGATCCTGAAGCCCTGGCGCTCTTGCTCTCGCGCGAGGAGCCGCAAACCGCGGCTGTCGTACTCGGCACCATAGACCACTCTCACGCGCTGGCTGTGCTCAAACACATCCCGCAGGGGCAACATCCGCAAATCCTACGCCGACTAGCCGCCCTGGAAACCGTGGCGCCCGAGGTGCTGCAGGAGGTGGGGCAAGCCATATCGCAAGAACTCAGCTCCGCCGTGCCGGCAAATACGCGAAAGCTCGACGGGCGCAACACCGCGGTGAACCTGCTCCGTTCGGTGCCGGCGGCCCAGCAGAGCGAGGTGGTCGGCGAGATTGAGAAGGACGACCCCGAGCTGGGAGCGGCCCTGCGCTCACGCCTCTTCACCTTCGACGACCTTGTTCACCTCACCGATCGCGACCTGCAGGCCCTCATTCGCGAGATCGACATGAGCCAGCTCACGGTTGCCCTCAAGGGTGCGCCCCCCGCGGTGAAGGAGCGCTTCCTCAAGAATATGTCGACCCGGGCCGGCCAGATGCTGGAAGACGAGATTGGCGCCATGGGTCCGGTAAAGCTGGCTGCGGTAGAGGCGGCCCAGGCCGAGCTGGTCAAGACTGCCTTTGGTCTGGCCGAGCAGGGTCGCATCAGCATCGTCAACCCCACGGAGAGGATGGTCTGACACAATGATCGCGCGCAACGGAGAAGCCCCCACCCGTCGCCCCACCTTCATGGGTCGGCTGCCCAGCCAGCCGCAGGTAGAGCCGGCCGAGTTTGGAGGTCCCGCGCTGCGCCGCTCATCGACAGCTTCCGCGGCCTCCGCGTCCGAGCACCCAGCGTCCCCCACTGTCATCGACATGCAGAGAATCGCCGATGAAGTCAGCGAACGTATAGGCAGCGCAGCCCAATTCTTGCGCCAAGCGGCCGAGCGGCTAGCCGCCGAAGCCCGCTCCGACGCGCTGGAGGTGGGCTTCATGGTGGCGCGCCGGATCCTGGAAACCGATCTGACCGCCAATGTGGAGCACCTGGTGGGGCTGGTTCGCAGTGCGATTCGCCGCTTGGGCGAGTCCCGCCACATCAAGCTGCAGCTTTGTCCCGAGGATGCTCGCCTAGTCGAGGAGGCGCTCAAGCAGGACGGCGCGCAGGCCATTTCGTCGGTGGCATCCGCCCAGATCGAAGTGATTGTGGATGCATCCCTGCAGCGGGGTGACTGCGTAGTCGCGGGCGATCTCGGCACGGTGGACGGCCGTATCAATACCCGCATCGAGGAACTGCGCCACGCGCTGCAGGCGGGAACCTGGGAGGAAAGCTCGTGAGTCTGCTTGCGTTGCAGGAGATCCGTAACCGCCTGGCCCACGCCGAGCCCTGTGTGCTGGCTGGTCGGGTGACCCGCGCCTCAGGCATCGTGGTGGAGGCGGCTCTGCCCCAAGTGGCGGTGGGGACCTCGTGCGAAATTCAAGCCGCGGAAGGCCGCCTGGTCACGGCTGAAGTGGTCGGCTTCGCCGGCTCCCACGCCATCCTGATGCCGTTTGGCGACGTGCGGGGCATCGGTGAGGGTTGCCCGGTGGTTCCCCGCGCCAGCGCCGGCGAGGTCGTGGCGGGCGAGGCGCTGCTCGGACGGGTGGTCGACGCAGCCATGCGGCCGCTCGACGGCATGGCCGCCCCGCTTGTGCACACGCGCGTGCCCCTGCACGCACCGCCCCCGCCGGCCATGAGCCGGCGGCGCATCAGCAGGCCTCTAGTGCTGGGCATTCGTTCTATTGACGCCTGCCTGACCTGCGGCGAGGGCCAGCGCATGGGCATCATGTCGGGGCCGGGATTGGGCAAGAGCGTGCTCCTCGGCATGCTCGCGCGCGATGCCGATGCCGACATCATCGTGGTGGGGCTGGTGGGCGAGCGCGGCCGCGAGGTACGTGAGTTCGTTGAGCGCGACCTGGCGCAAGGCCTGCGCCGTTCCGTGGTCGTGGTGGCCACCGGCGACGAGCCGCCTTTGGTGCGTGTGCGTGCCGCCATGGCCGCTACCGCGGTGGCCGAGTACTTCCGCAACCATGGCAAACGCGTACTCCTCCTGCTCGACTCGCTCACCCGAGTTGCGATGGCACAGCGGGAAATCGGGCTGGCGGCGGGCGAGCCTCCCACAGCGCGCGGCTATCCGCCGTCGGTGTTTGCCCTGCTGCCGCGCCTGGTGGAGCGCGCCGGAAACGTGGAGGGCGCAGGCAGCGTCACCGCCATGTACACCGTGCTGGCCGAAGGCGACGATCTCACTGATCCGGTGGTCGATGCGGCGCGTGCGTGCCTGGATGGCCACATCGTACTGGCCCGCAGGCTGGCCCAGCGGGGCCATTTCCCGGCGGTGGACCTGCTCGGCAGCGTGAGCCGGGTGATGAACGACGTGGTGTCGGCGAGCCATCGCGAGCTGGCGCAGGAAACGCGCGAAGTCTTGGCCGCCTACCGGGAGACAGCCGATCTCATCGAGGTGGGCGCGTACGTGGCCGGCACCAATCCGCGCGTCGACCGAGCTCTCCGTTGCATCAACGAACTCAACGCCGTACTTCGCCAGGCTCCGGAGGAGCGTTTCACTCTTGAGCAGACCCTGGCCGACCTGAAGCGCGCGGTGGAAACGCCAGGCCCCGCCGCGGCCTCGGCAAAACCGGAGCCCCATGACTAGTATGACGTTGCATCTCTGGCTGGTCGTGGCCAGCGCGGTCGCCGCGCCTGGCAGCGGCCCCACGCTGCCCGAGAGCCCGATGGTGGCTCCCCCGGCAGCACCGTCGCCGTCGGCACCGCCCTTGCCGGCGCGGCCCGGCCTGTCCCCAATCGAGCCGCCGCCCATCTCAGGCGGCACTGGCCGGCCCAATCGCGCGCCCATTGCAGAACCAACCCCCGCTGCGGGAGAGCAAGTCGCCCCGGGCGAGGCGCGCGTTGGGGCACAGAAAGCGGAAGCGAGCCTGGCCGGGACGGCGGCATCGCCCCGACACAGCACTGGCAAGTCCAAGAGCCCGCGTGCCACCGCGGTTGCCGGGCGCGGCGTTCCTCCTGCCCTGCCCAGCTTGACCACCACCGCACTCAAGAACGAGCTGCGCCAGACGCTGTCTGCACCGACGGAAGTGGTAGCGCCGGTTTCCGATCGGACGCGTCTCGAGCAGTTGGCGTCGGAGATCAACCAGGCGCGTGAGGCGCTTCGGCAAGAGACGGCCCGTCTGGAGGCGCTCATCAAACAGCGTGGTTCGTGTGACGGTGAGGTTCGCAGCCTGCCGAGCGAAAGCGGCCCTTCTGCCGCTATCACAGCAGCAGCGGCAAAGGACATGGCCCGCGAGCAGCTCGAAAGCGTGTCCAAGACGATGAAGGGCATGAAGCCGGAACAGGCCGCGGCGGTGGTGTCGCGCTTGGATCGCCGTTTGGCGGCCGAGGTTCTGCGTCGTATGCGGCCGGCCGACGCCGGAGCTGTGATGGGGTACCTCAAGCCGGAACTGGCTGCGGAGTTGGCCACCGAAATTGCGACGCGCAAGCCAAGCCCAGCCAAAAAGGGAGCCCTATGAAAGTTGCCGCCGCTGCGATCGTACAGGCTGAGAACGGCCGGGGTTCCCCTGGCCCCGGCAGTGCATCCCATCACGGGCACGACGGCAGCTTCGCCCGAACGTTCTACCGGTCGATCTGCAAGGGGGACTCCCCCTCGCCCGCTTCCTCGCCGGAAGCCACGCGGGGAACGTTGTCGGACGAGACCTCGGTGGCAATGCCATCGGCCGAGAATGTGGCGATGAGTGATGGCACGCGCCTGGCGCCCAGCTTTGCCACTCCGGCGCAGGTGCCTGAGCCCGCCGCCCCCTCCGCGGGCTTCGCGACGGACAGTCCACCCCTTCTCCCCTCACGTGCTTCACACGCGTTCGTCGCGACCACGGTTCCCGGGGCAACGGCCGTCAGAGCGAGGCCCGCTCGCGTCTTTGCCATCCCGCCGGAGGCACTTGCGCCTGAGCCCGCCGCCCCCTCCGCGGGCTTCGCGACGGACAGCCCACCCCTTCTCCCCCCACGTGCTTCGCACGCGTTCGTCGCGACCACGGTTCCCGGGGCAACGGCCGTCAGAGCGAGGCCTGCTCGCGTCTTTGCCATCCCGCCGGAGGCACTTGCGCCTGAGCCCGCCACCTTCTTCCGGGGCCTCGCGACGGACAGCCCTTCCTTCCTCGCCCCGCCTACTTCGCACGCGCCCGTCGGGCCCACGGTCCCCACCGCGACGGTTGGCGGAGCAGGGCCCGCTGGCGTCTCTGCAATCCCGCTGGCGGCGTCTGCGCCTGAGCCCGCCACCTTCGTCGGAGGCTTCGAGATGGACAGCCCTTCCCTCCTCCCCCCGCTCGCTTTCCACGCGTCGGTCCCGACCACGGTCCCCATCGCGACGGCTGGCGGAGCGAAACCGGCTCCTGTCTTTGCGACGCCGACTGTGGCATCTGCGCCTGAGCCCGCCACCTTCGTCGGAGGTTTTCGGACGGACGGTGCTTCCCTCCTTCCCCCGCATGATTCGTACGCGCCTGTCGCAGCTACGACGACGCCAACGCTCCCTAGGCCGAGGGCCGACGGAGCGAAACCCGCTCCTCTGTTTGCGACGCCGCTCCCAGCATCTGCGCCTGAGCCGGCCACCCTCTTCGCGGGCTTCGCGACAGACAGCCCACCCCAACTCCCCCAGCGCGCTGCGCGCGCACCCGCCGCGACCACGGACGCGGTCACGCTCCCCAGAGCCAGCGCAGCCAGGCCAGCTCACGTCTTTGCGACAACGACAGCACCACCTGCGTCTGAACCGGCCACGCTCTTCGCAGGCGTCGGCACGGACAGCCCACCCCAACTCCCCCAGCGCGCTGTGCGCGCGCCAGTCGCGACCACGACCACGGCCACGACCACGGCCACGGCCACGACCACGGCCAGGGCCCCCGCAGCAACAGCCGGCCGAGGAAACCTAGCTCGCGCGACAACGACAGCACCACCTGCGCCTGAGTCAGCCACCCCCTTTGCGGGCGTTGGGACAGACAGCCCACCCCAACTCCCCCAGCGCGCTGCGCGCGCGCCAGTCGCGACCACGACCACGACCACGACCACGACCACGGCCACGACCACGGCCACGGCCACGACTACGGCCACGGCCCCCGCAGCAACAGCCGGCCGAGAAGACCTGGCTCCCACGACAACGACAGCACCATCTGCGCCTGAGTCAGCCACCCCCTTTGCGGGCGTTGGGACAGACAGCCCACCCCAACTCCCCATGGGCGTTAAGCGAGGCCTGACGGAGAAATCTGTGACCCCTTCTCCCCGGTCCGCCGGGGAGAAGGTTGGGATGAGGGGTCCGGCCAAGCACGG
>Ga0182017_10000028_pt1 | contig 96355 bp, 84 predicted proteins | sample 712E3DmetaG_FD_120492 | JGI IMG/M metagenome (GOLD analysis project Ga0182017, IMG submission 120492) | Permafrost microbial communities from Stordalen Mire, Sweden - 712E3D metaG | ecosystem: Environmental > Terrestrial > Soil > Wetlands > Permafrost | place: Sweden: Stordalen | collected... | reverse complement strand
CTCTGTTGTGGTATGTTCGGTCAAGCGAAGGCCTCACTTTTGGTCTCAAACCCGCACAGACAACGGTTTTGTACCATGGCGAGGCCTTTCGTGCCTCTAAAATCATGAATTTTCCAGGCTAAGAGCTTGCTGAAAAACCCCGAATTCGTCATTCCGAACGGAATCTGCGGAGTGAGGAATCTCTCTTTTCTTGGCATTCTGATCGAAGAGGGATTCCTCGCTTCGCTCGGAATGACGGTGAGACATGTTTTTCAGCAGCCTGCTAGGGGAACAAAGTTCCGGGGCAAAGGGTGATGCAGGAGATTCCGATGCAGAAGGTGTTGGCTTGCGTGGCACTGCTGGCCGCGGGTGTTTGCGCGGCGGGTGGTGACCAGCGCGTGGTGCTGCTGCCGCTGTTGCGGGCGGGGCAGGTGGTGAAGTACGACGTTCACGGGAACGTGCTACGCCACGTAAAAACGGAGAGCCGGGTCGCGACGATGCTGCATCCGGGTGATGTGCAGCGCGATATTGCGATGCCGCTGGTTTTCACCGCGCAGGAAATCCATTTGGAGAACGGGCGGCCGGTGGTGGTGGCGCACGCGGAGTTTGACGGGGGAGAGCGCGACTCGTCCGAGAAGAACGCATCCGCGCGCGCGAACGTCGAATTCACGATTGCGGGGAACGGGCAGGTTGCGAAGGCCGAGGGCCTGGACGAAGTCGCGCCGGAAATGCGGCTGGCGTGGCAATTCTGGCTTTCACGCTTCGCGTTTGGGTGGACGCTGCCGGTGGAGGGCGCGAAGCCCGGGGATAAATGGAAGACCGAGGAGGCGGAGAAATCGCCATCGCCCATCGCAAATTTGGTGTGGGAGAAGGAAACGACTTACGTGCAGAATGACCGGTGCCCGCTGACTCCGGCGGAAACGTGCGCGAGTTTCTTGACGCGGGCGACGCTGAAACAGAAATCGCCGGTGAAGGATGCGACGCCGGAGGATTACCGGCTGCACGAGTTGCGCACATCGGGGACGGCCAAGGGCACGGATGAGATCGTCACGTATATTTCGCTGAAGAGCGGGCTGGTGGTGCGAGCAACGGAAGAGACGCAGCAGTCCATGGACGTGACCATCGCGAAAGCGGATGGCACGAATGCCGTGCACTATACGATTGAGGCGAGCAGCCGGTTCGAGACGCTGCTGGTGACGGGCAGCGATTCCGCAGAGAAACAGAGAGGCAAAGAAGCAACGAAGCAATGAATCAGGGCGCTTGGCGGCAGTGGATCGGTTCCGGTTACCCGCTTCTTGAAGGTGTGAGGAGAAAAAGCCACCTCAAGACCCGCTCTCAAAAATCGAGGGCGGGGCACCCCGCTAGCGAACTTTTATTACCCTCGTGTCGGGTCTTCACAATTATTTCTTCGGCCTACCAGGAACAGGAAGTGTGATCCTAAGTTGGCGGTCAGGAATGAAGATAGCAATGCTGTCCACGTTACCGAGTTTCTTTTCTAGGAGTCTCCATAGGCGGTCTTCAGAGCTCTCGGAGGAGAACCAGGAGGGCTTGTCCTCAGACGGTACCCTCAAAGCGACGTGGAAGAGCACAGGTAGGTCAGCGGCGAGCAGTGTGTCAACTAGATACAGAAAATGGTCACTGGGGGTGACCTGGGAATAGCTGACAGGGTCTTTTAATTTGAGAAAGACCCGGGTCGGCTCATGTGGTTTCATGTTGATTCGTGGGTTCTCGGTGAAGTCGAGATCAATATCTTGCCCGGTCTTGTTCGTCAGCGTGTACGCCAAAACGAGGTCGCCGGAAACCGAGAGATATGGCGATTCGACTCGGACCGAAACCTTGTCCTCAATCCACTTAGTCGAAGATGGAATCGCGCTGTTTTTCTGAGGTTGCTTCGTGGACTCAGTTTGCGCGCTGGTCGCACCGCCCGCCAGCACGCCGAAAAGCACAAGCGACAACGGCAGTGGAAGGACCATGATGTTTTGCCAGCTTTTCCGGGTCACGTATCACCTCGCATTTCGAGCCGATTCTACCCCAATTGAACGCGCAGGAACTCGTCACTCACCATTCTTACGCAGAGGTAATCCGAATTTTCTTAGGACCCGGATTGCATCTTGAGTCGTAAAGCCAGACCTCAGAAGCCCGGCTGAAACCTCAAGCGCCTGCTTCACAGGGTAATCCTTTCGGTTGACCGTCACGTAGTACTGGCGAATTTGCTCAGGCCGTACTCCCTTCAGTTTTCGCTCTATTTCTTCGCGACTAATTGAAAAGCCCTGCCCCCCGACCGTGAAGTTGAATTGCTCACCCATGTCCAGCACCTCCTACACCTACTATTCCACCTACTTCTATTGCTGTCAAGCGAATTTACCCGTACTGCTTGGACAATGTTCGCCGAGGAGCCAACCGCAAGCGAAGAGTACCCCCGCTATCAGCCTATTCCATGGCAGATTTGGGGGACTTGGTATAATGGTGGTTTCGGCTGGCCTTGATGGGCCAGCAGGAGACGCTCACGATGAATTTCAAGCTGCACAGCACGTATCAGCCGCGCGGGGACCAGCCTGCCGCGATCGAGCAGCTTATGCGGGGGTTGAAGGCGGGAGAGAAGCACCAGGTGCTGCTGGGTGTGACGGGTTCGGGCAAGACGTTCACGATGGCGAAGGTGATCGAAGCCTCGAACCGGCCGGCGCTGGTGCTGGCGCACAACAAAACGCTGGCGGCGCAGCTCTATCACGAGTTCAAGCACTTCTTTCCGGAAAACGCGGTGGAATATTTCGTGAGCTACTACGATTTTTACCAACCGGAAGCGTATGTGCCTTCCGCGGACATGTACATTGATAAAGAAGCGACAATCAACGACGAGCTGGACAAACTGCGGATGAGTGCGACGCGTTCGCTGTTTGAGCGGCGCGACGTGGTGATTGTGGCATCGGTTTCCTGCATCTACGGGCTGGGCTCGCCGGAAGCGTATTACGGGATGCTGGTGATGCTGGAAAAGGGGCAACAAACTTCGCGGGAAGCGCTGCTGCGGCGATTCGTGGACATCCAGTACGAGCGCAGCGAAGACCTGAGGCGCGGCACGTTTCGCGTGCGCGGCGACATTATCGAGATTTATCCGACGTATGAAGACCAGGGCTACCGGATCGAAATGTGGGGCGACCAGATCGATACGCTGCGGCAGATTGATCCGCTGACGGGCGAGATCCGCGCGGGGCAGGAAGACATTGCGCGCGTGCCCATCTATCCGAAGACGCACTACGTGATGCCGCAGGAGCAGCGCGACCGCGCGATTGTGGGCATCCAGGAAGAGCTGGGGTGGTGGAAGAAAGAGCTGGAGAAGCAGAACAAGTTCGTGGAGGCGCAGCGCGTGGTGCAGCGCACGATGTTTGACATCGAAATGATGCGCACGATCGGCTACTGCCACGGAGTGGAGAATTATTCGCGGCACTTGAGCGGACGCTTGCCGGGAGAAGCGCCGCCAACGCTGCTGGATTATGTGCCGCAGGATTACCTGCTGTTCGTGGATGAAGCGCATGCGACGATCCCCCAGGTGGGAGGGATGTCTCATGGGGACAGGTCGCGGAAGCAGACGCTGGTGGATTATGGCTTCCGGATGCCCTCGGCGCTGGATAACCGGCCGCTGACGTTCGAGGAGTTCGAGCACCGGATGAATCAAGTGATTTATGTCTCGGCGACGCCGGGACCGTACGAGTTGACGCGGTCCGGAGGAGTGGTGGTGGAGCAGGTGATCCGGCCGACGGGATTGATCGACCCGGAGGTGGAAGTACGTCCGGTGAAGGGCCAGGTGGATGACCTGCTGGAGGAGATACGGCTGCGCGCGGAGAAGAACGAGCGGGTGCTGGTGACGACGCTGACGAAGCGCATGGCGGAAGACCTGAGCGAATATTTTTCGGAAATTGGCGTGCGCTGCCGGTACCTGCACTCGGAAGTGGAGACGCTGGACCGGATCAAGATTTTGCGGGATTTGCGGAAGGGCGAGTTTGACGTGCTGGTCGGCATCAACCTGCTGCGCGAGGGCCTGGACCTGCCGGAGGTGTCCCTGGTGGCGATTCTGGATGCGGACAAGGAAGGCTATTTGCGGAGCACGACTTCGCTGATCCAGACCATGGGGCGGTGCGCGCGGCACATTTCCGGGAAAGCGATTCTGTATGCGGACCGGCGAACGAAATCCATGAACGAGGCGATCGGCGAAACGTACCGGCGACGCGCGAAGCAGATGGAGTACAACAAGGAAAACAACATCACGCCGCAATCGATTGTGAAGGGCGTGGACATGGAGCTGGCGTACATCGTGGAGGCGGATTACGTGACGGTGCCGCTGGATGCCGGGGAATTGGACGCGGCCACGGCGAACATTCGCTCGGAGGCACAACTCGCCGAAATTCTGGGAAAACTGGAAGCGCAGATGCGGGAAGCGGCGAAGAAGTTCGAGTTTGAGAAGGCGGCGCAGTTGCGGGACCGGATACGGTCGTTGAAGCAGCAGGATTTGACGGGGATGTTCGCGAAAGAGAGCGGGGAGGGGGCTGGCGGCGAATGAAGGTTGGGCGACGTGAGAGGGAGAATTCAGTCGAGCCAATCTGAAGGCCGGGCGTTGCAGACATTGAAGAGAGATCCCTCGGCTGCGCGGCCCGACGCGCCAGAAAACGGCGCGAAAGAAAAAATCGGGCCGCTCCGCTCGGGATGACAATTTGTGAGTGTAATAGGCAAACTGAAGTAGAAGAGTGATTCCTCACTTCGCAGACTCCGTTCGGAATGACGGATTTGGAGGTTCAGATTGAGATGGATCAACCGCCGCGGCGGCGAAGTTCGTCTAGGGAATAGAAGGTGCCGCGCCAGGTGATGCCGCCCCGGCGCAAAGTAACGAAGGCGGAGCGCAGGAGCATGTAGATGAAGAGGAATGCGCCGAGCGGGAGCGTGAGGCAATAGAGCGGGGAAACGCGCATGACGATGTCCACGCCGATGTGAAAGCATAGGGGGATCAGAACGGAGATGCCGGCGAAAGCGCGAACCCAGCCATGGCCAAAGAGCATGCCGAGCAATGGAAGGACAAACATGGCGAGTAGGCTGAGAGATTGGGCGATAACCAACGGTCCACTGAACTGAGCGCCCGCGAAGAAATTTTTCTCCACCCCGCGAATCAAATTGCCGATGCCTGCGTGCCAGCGCACGGAAACGGCGTCCTGGGCAACGGCAACGCCAGAACGGAAGCCGCCCAGCTTGATAATTTTCCCAAGCATGACGTCGTCAATCACTTCCATAGCCAAGCGGCGGTGGGTGCCGCAGGCCGCGTAGGCAGTGCGTTTCACCATCTGAAAGGCGCCGACACCGACATAGGCGCGTGAACGCGGATTGCTCACTTGGTGCGGGTCGGTGGCCATATGAAACGCCATGCCGAAGAATGTAACGAACACCTTTTCCCAGAAACCAACCATGTCCATATCGCCGAAGAGCGTGAGGTGGTCGAGCTGGCGATCGCGAGCGAGAGCGACGGCGCGGCGAAGCGTGTCCGGCTTGAAGCGCACATCGGCGTCGGTAAAGAGCAGCCAATCGCCGGAGGAGACTTCGTAGGCCTTTTGAAGGGCATGCGGCTTGCCGAGCCAGCCTTTGGGAAGTTCGGCGATGTGGACGACGCGGAGCCGGTCGTGAGTGGCGGCGAAGTCGTCGAGGATGCGGGAGGTGGCATCGCGGGAACGGTCGTCAACGGCAATGATTTCGAGGCGGGGATAATCGATTTCGATGAGGGTGACGAGGGCGGCGGGCAGCTTTTCCTCTTCATCGCGAGCGGCAAAAATCAGCGAAATCCGCGGGCAATCGGCGTCTTTTGCGGGGGCATAGCTTTTGAGCCAGGGTAAGCGCACGGCGCCATAAGCCACGCGCAAGCCGTAGGTGACCCAGAGGAAAGCGATGAGTCCGAAGAGGAGCAGCCAGAAAAGATGCATGCGGATTGGAGTCGAGAGCCAGCCTCAGGTTATGCTAACACGGATGCCAAAGAGCATTGCCATCGTCGGAGCGGGACGCGTGGGGCGCGCGCTGGGGCAGCGGCTGCGTGAGCTGGGCTGGAGGATTGGGGTGGTGGCGGCGAGGACGGAAGCCAGCGCGCGGAAGGCTGTGCGCTTCATCGGTGCGGGGCAGGCGCAGGCGGGAGTTACCCGGCAGATTTTCGGCAGCAGCACGATTCTGGTGAGCGTGCCGGACGACGTGATCGCCAGCGTGGCGGATGAACTTGCAAGAATGGGCGGAGAAGAACTGCGCGGCAAGTCGGTTATTCACACGAGTGGGGCGTTGGATGCCAGCGTGCTGCAGTCCGTGCGGGCTTGCGGCGCGGCGGCTGCTTCCATGCACCCCATGCAGACGTTCAGCGGCGTGGGCGTGCCGCCGCTGGAGGGCAAGGTATTCGCCATTGAAGGCGACGAGATAGCGGTGCGCGTGGCACGAGGGATCGCGCGCGCGCTGGGAGGAACTCCGGTGGGCATCGCGGCCGCGATGAAGCCGCTGTATCACGCCGCGGGGGCATTTGCGGCAGGACACCTGCTGGCGCTGGAAGAGGCCGGAGTGCAGATGCTGATGACGGCGGGAATGAAGAGGCGGGAAGCAACGCGGGCGCTGCTATCGCTTTCGCGGCAGGTGATCGAGCACTACGAAAAGTTGGGGCCGCACAAGGCGTGGACCGGGCCGCTTTCGCGTGGCGATTACGGCGTGGTTGCTGGTCATGAAGAGGCTTTGCAGCAACTCGCTCCGGAATTTCTGGAAGCGTACCAGGCGGTGAGCCGGCTGGCGGCGCGCGTTCTGGCGCACGATCCAGCCGCCATGCTCGGGGAGCTCGAAACAATTTCAATCGCTTCACAGCAGATATCGAAAACCAAAGGGGGCCAGGCTTGACGCGACTTCAGATTCCCATACAGAGCGCCACGCTCGAGAACGGATTACGCGTGGTGATTGCGCCGGATGCGACCGCTCCGGTGGTGACGATCGGGGTGTACTACAAAATTGGATTCCGGCTGGAACCGCAGGGGCGCAGCGGGTTCGCGCACTTATTCGAGCACATGATGTTTCAAGGCTCGGAGAACGCGGCGAAGATGCAGCACATCAAGCTGATCAATTCGAGCGGGGGCGTGCTGAACGGCTCGACGATGTACGACGTGACGAACTACTACGAAGCGGTGCCGTCGAATGCGCTGGAGCGCGTGCTATGGCTGGAGGCGGACCGCATGCGCGCGCTGAAAGTGGATGACGAGAATCTGCGGAACCAGCGCGACGTCGTGAAAGAAGAGGTGCGCGTCAACGTGCTGAACCAGCCCTACGGCGGTTTCCCGTGGCTGGACATGCCGCCGGTGGCATTCCGCAATTGGGCGAACGCGCATAATTTCTACGGGGATTTCGCGGACCTGGATGCAGCGAGCCTGGCGGATGTGCAGACGTTTTTCCGGACGTATTACGTGCCGAACAACGCGGTGCTGTTGCTGTTGGGGGACGTGAAGCCGGAGGAAGGATTTGCGCTGGCGGAAAAGTATTTCGCGCCGATTCCGGCGGGGGCGGCGCCACCGTTTGCGGATCCGCAGGAGCCTCCGCAGGTGGAAGAGCGGCGGGGACACGTCGAGGAAAAATTCGGGACGCTGCCGGCGATGGCCATCGGCTATGTGCTGCCGGCGAGGCGGACGCCGGAGTGGTTCGCCATGGCGCTGCTGGACCAGGCGCTGCACGGGGGCCGGGCCGGGCGCATCCACCGCGAACTGGTGTTGGAAAAGCAGATTGCCGTGGAAGCGGATGGAGGGATCGAGGATTTGTTCGGGTACAACGGGCCAACGCAATTGACGACACGAATTCTGCACAAGCCGGAGTATTCGGCGGAGGCTACGCTGGCTGCGTTTGACGCGGTGATTCGCGAAGTGCAGGAAAAGGGCATCAGCGAGGACGAATTGCAGCAGCTCCAGGTGAAATGGCGTTCCGATTATTACTCGACGCTGGAGGGCGGACGTGGCGGGTACATGCCGCGCTACGGGCTGATGCACCTGCTGGCGTGCTTTACGCTGTTCGACAATGAGCCGCAACTGGTGAACACGATTCTGGACGGTTTCCTGGAGGTGAAGCGCGAGGAGATTCAGAACGCCGCGCAGAAATATCTGAGGGTGGAGAACCGCGCGATTGTGTTTCGCACGCCGGTGAAAAGCGATGTGAAGGAGGCGGCGTGATGGCGACGCGCGAAGCAGAAGTTCCCACATTGGCGCCGGCATTGACGCCGGGACGCCCCGTAAGGTGGCCGAAACGGACAAGAGCGCGGCTGGCGAATGGACTCGAAGTGGTGCTGGCGGAAGCGCATTCCATACCGAAGTTTCATGGCGAACTTTATTTTCGCGCGGGGAATGCGCTGGTGGTGGACCGAGCGCCAAGCCTTGCCGAAATGACGGCCACGGTGGTGCGCACGGGAACGGCGAAACGCGCGAGCCGGCAGATTGAAGAGGACCTGCGGCGGCTGGGCGCGGACCTGGGCACGAGCGCGGGGCAGGATACCAGCGCGATTTCGTTCGCCGGGCTGAGCGAGTTCGCGGAGCCCATCCTGCAATTGGTGAACGAACTGGCGCGCGAGGCCTCTTTTCCGGAAGCGGAGTTCGAGCGGGAACGGCGGCAGAAGCTCGAGGAAGTGAAACTGGAAAGGACTTCGCCGGGTTTTCTGGCCGGTGAGAGGCTGCGCAAGGTGCTGTTTGGTGCGCACCCGTATGCGCAAGTCTCGCCGAGCGAAGAGCAAGTGGCGGCCTATAAGCGCGTGGATTTGCAGAGCGTTTATCGCGAAATCTATACGCCGGAAAATGCGCTGCTGATGCTGGTGGGTGACTTTGATCCGCCAGCGCTTTTGAAGACGGTCGAAAAGGTGTTTGGAGATTGGACGGGGAAGAAGCCTGCCGCGAAAGAGGCGGTGACGCCGCCGAAACCACGCGGGCGCCGGGTGTATCTGGTGCACAATCCGGGATCGGTGCAGACGCAAATCCTGGCGGGGTGCCATGCGATCACGCGGAAGCATCCGGACTGGTTGCGCCTGGGGCTGACGAACAGCTTGTATGGCGGGGCGTTCAATTCGCGGCTGGTGATGAACATCCGCGAGGACAAGGGATACACGTACAGCCCGCGCAGTGGCGTGATGCCGCTGCGCCAGCACGGATACTTCTCCGTGTCCGCGGCGGTGCGGAACGATGTCGTGGCGGCTTCGCTGACGGAGATTTTCTACGAGATCGATCGGCTACGATCCATGCCCGTTCCCGCAGCGGAGCTTGCCGATGCGCAGAATTACCTGACCGGCGTGTTCTCCATGGGGCTGGCCACGCAGGAGGGGCTGCTTTCGCAGTTTTCGACGGTGGAGCTGAATGAATTGCCGGCGGACTATCTGGAGACCTACCGGGAGAGAGTGAAGGCGCTGACGGCCGAAGATTTGCTGGCGACGGCGCGGAAATATTTCGACTCGGCGAACATGCAGATCGTTGTGGTAGGGGACCGGGCGCAGATCGAGGAACAGGCAAGGCTGTTTGGTGAGTTGGACGTTTATGACAACCAGGGGAAACGCGTGGAGTGAGCCTCGATCGCTGCTTGTTCCTGAATCCTGCCAGGCTGTACGCGTAATTTTCCGGTTGCCCGGCCCCTGTGCGGCTGTTATTATTAAGTAGTCATGTCATTGCAGGGGAACTACCGACTCGCGTCTTCCTTGTTTTTGTTTCTCCTGATTCTTTGCTGTGCCGACGCTGTCCTTGCCAAGAAGAAGCCGCCAACACATCCCATCAATTTGAATTCCGCGAGCGCGGCGGAGTTGCAGCAGGTGCCGGGAATCGGGCCGTCGACGGCGGATAAGATACTCCAGATGAGGAAGTCGTACGGCGCGTTCAAGAGCGTGGATGATCTGCTGGCGATTAAGGGAATTGGCCCGAAAAGGCTGGAAAAGATGCGGAAGTATTTGACGGTTGGGAAGGCGCCGCAAACCAAGAAGCCGTCCACGAGCGCACAATCGGCGCCGGGGAAGGCACCGCCTGCTAAAACGACCGCCGCGAAACCCCCGGCAAAAAGCAACTCTCCCCCCGAACCATCTGCGAAGGATGACGAAGAGCCGTAGCGGCAGATGAGAAATCCGGGCAATTGTCTTTCCAAGACTCGTTCGCTAATTAGACGGTAGAAAAATATGCTGCTTTTGGAGTCTTTTGCAAAAAGCAGATTCCTCGCTTTTCTCCGAAAATGCGCTAGGCCCTCGAGATAAAAAGAGAAGAGGGATTCCTCACTTCGCAGACTCCGTTCGGAACGGCGGTTGGGGTGGGGGAGAACGATAGCGTGGAGGCGTGGTTGACTTGGCGGCCCGCCTCGGAAGGCGGCCCCTACACAAGAAGGAAGAGTCGATCCGAAGATCGGCCACTTCGTGGGTTACAGGCGCTGGTGGGTGGGCTTGGGTGTGGAGAGTTGCAGGGGAACCTGGTCGGCGATGCGGATGCCGTAGCCTTCGAGGGCGACGACTTTCTTGGGGTGATTGGTGACGACGCGGATATCGGTGAGGCCGAGGTCGATCAGGATTTGCGCGCCAATGCCGCTTTCGTGCTGCACCATACGCTGGCGGGCAGGCTCGCGATCGAGCTGGCCGCGGGAATGAAAGTGGATTTGCGGCAGGGTCCCGGGAGTTTCCGGCGTGTCAATGGTGTAGCCGCGGCCGGTGTGGTGCAGATAGAGAAATACGCCGCGATTTTCCTCCGCGATTTTTTCGAGGGAACGCGCCACGAGGTCCGGACAATCACACGCGGTTGATCCAAAAACATCGCCAGTGAGGCAATGAGAGTGAACGCGTACGAGCGGAGGCACGGGGCCGCTCAGCTCCCCGCGAATCAGCGCGATGTGCTGATCGTGGTCCACGTCGCTGGAGTAGGCGATCATGCGGAAATCGCCGTAGCGGGTGGGCACGATGGCTTCCCCGACGCGGCGGACATAGCGCTCGTGCTGCATGCGGTAGCGGATGAGGTCCGCAACCGTGAGCATCTTCAGGTGGTGCTCCTGGCAGAACTCGATGAGCTGTGGCACGCGGGACATCGTGCCGTCTTCGTTCATGATTTCGCAGATCACGCCGGAGGGATTGAGGCCGGCGATGCGCGCCAAATCCACGGAAGCTTCGGTTTGTCCGGCGCGAACGAGCACGCCGCCATGGCGCGCGCGAAGAGGGAACATGTGGCCGGGACGCGCCAGGTCCTGGGGGCGGGTCTTGGGGTCAATGGCGGTGAGGACGGTGATGGCGCGGTCGGAGGCGCTGATGCCGGTGGTGACGCCGAGCTTCGCGTCGATGGCCTCGCAGAAGGCGGTGCCGTGGACGGAGGTGTTGATGGGCGACATGAGCGGGAGATTCAGTTCCTCGCAACGCTGCTCGGTGAGGGCGAGGCAGATCAGGCCGCGGCCGAACCTGGCCATGAAGTTGATGGCCTCCGGCGTAATTTTTTCAGCGGCCAGGGTGAGGTCGCCTTCGTTTTCGCGGTCCTCGTCGTCCACGAGGACGATCATACGGCCCTGGCGAATCTCCTCGACCGCTTCTTCTACGGTGGCAAATGGGGAACGTGGTTCAGGCATAAGAAAAGAATAGAGGCAAGGATGCGGGGAAGTAAAGTCGCAACGAGGTGAGAGGCGGGCAGATTCATAAGGCCCAGACGACGCGCTGCCAGCCCGAGAGATTAGTGCAGGAGCGGGACGAGGAAGTGATAGATGGTGGCGCCGAGGAAGGCTGCGCCGGGGATGGTGAGGACCCAGGCCCAGACGATGTGGCGCGTGACGCCCCAGCGCACGGCGGTGAGGCGGTGAGAAGCGCCAACGCCCACGATGGCGCCGGTGATGGTGTGGGTGGTGCTGACAGGAATGCCAAAACGCGCGGTGGTAAACAGGGTAATCGCACCGGCCGTCTCCGCGGCAAACCCGCCGAAGGGAGTGAGTTTGGTGATGCGCTGGCCCATGGTCTTGATGATGCGCCAGCCGCCGGCCATCGTGCCGCCACCCATGGCGAGACAGCAACAGATAATCACCCAATAGGGAACAGAGTAGTTCTTCATCAATCCACCGGTAACCAAGGCGGCGGTGATGATGCCCATGCCTTTTTGCGCGTCATTGGTGCCGTGACCCAAGCTATACCCTGCAGCAGAGACCAATTGCAGGCGCCGGAACCAGCGATCCACGCGGCGAGGCCGCTGATTGCGGACAACCCAGGTGGTGAGGACGCTGACCAGCCAGCCGATGAACATGCCGATGACGGGCGAAAGGAAGATGAAGAGAACCGGCATGGTCCAGCCAGCGAGGATGAGAGTTTTAAAGCCAGCGTGAACGACAGCGGCACCGCCGTAACCGCCCATGAGCGCGTGCGAGGAGCTTGTCGGCAGTCCCAGCGTGAGGGTAGTGAGGTTCCACGTGATCGCGCCGAGGAGGCCGGCGAGAAGCACCTTCTCATTCACCATTTCGATGTGGACCATCCCTGTGCCGATGGCAGTGGCGACGGCGGTGCCGAAGAAGAACGCAGCGATGAAATTCCAGAAGGCGGCCCAGAGGACAGCGCGGAAGGGCGTCAGGACACGGGTGGAGACGACGGTGGCGATGGAATTGGCGGCGTCGTGCCAGCCGTTCGAGAATTCGAAGGCGAGGGTGAGGCCGATTGTAAGGACGACGAGGGAGAAGCTGTTCACGGGGATCAGGCGTTCTTCAAGATGACGCTCTCGATGACATTGGAGACGTCTTCGCACTTATCAACGGCGGTTTCAATGACCTCGAAAATTTCCTTCCACTTAATGATCTGAACGGAGTCCTTTTCCTCTTCAAAGAGCTGAGCGATGAGGGTCCGGCAGATACGATCGCTTTCATTTTCGAGGCGGTTGATCTCGATGATGCGGTGGAGCGCTTTGTCCGGCGTCTCCATGGCGTGGATGGCGGAGGAGAGCTCGACAGTGGCCGCGGCGAGGACTTTGGTGAGTTCGATGGTGCCGGCGCGGACGGTGTCAATGCGGTAAAGAACAAAGCGGCTGGCGGCGGCGTCAATCAGGTCAATGACGTCGTCCATGGTGCCGCAGAGTTCGTGCATATCCTCGCGGTCGAAAGGAGTGATAAAGGTCTGGTTGAGCTTGCGGAAGATCTGGTGGGTGATTTCATCGCCCTGGTGCTCGATGGCCTTGATGATCTGGACCTGTTCGGGGACACCGGTGTAGTGCTCCAGCATCTTGGTGAAGGCCTGGGCCCCGGAGACAATATTTTCAGCTTGCTTTTGAAAGAGGAGGAAAAAATCGCCGTCCCGCGGCATAAACCGCTGCAAAAATCCAGGCATGTGACTCGCTCCCCCCTGAGGAGCGGGAATGTGGCAGAAAGAGTCTACTCAAGAGGGGGAAGCGAGGCAAGGAAGGGGGTCACAAGGCAGGGGTTACAAGGAGCTGAGAGTGCCCCGATTTGTGTACGCCGCGCGGACCAGCACCAATGCCTAGAGGGGGCGCAGCCCCTTCCAGGCTCAGGGTAAAAGTGCTGCGCCCCTACACAAGCAAGAGGAATCAAGAGCAAAGTGCCTTCAAGGCTGACGGTGAACTGGAACAATAGTGATTGTGCCGCGATCCCTCCACTGCGGCCCGCAAACGACGCGGTCCTCCGGTCGGGATGACAAAGGCGCTTGCACCTTGCCGAGATGGGGCACAGCAGTGCGCTGCCCCCAACGATAGGAAAAAAAGGGCGACCGCTAATGCGGCCGCCCTTTTTGGTGGAGTTTGTTTGGAAGGCTAAGGCTTAGTACATACCGCCCATGCCGCCGGGGCCACCAGGGCCGCCGCCTGCCGCCTTGGATTCTTCCTTGATCTCAGCCACGAGGGCTTCGGTGGTAAGCATGAGGCCGGCGATAGACGCGGCGTTCTGCAGCGCGAGGCGGGTAACCTTCGCGGGATCGATGACGCCCATCTTGACCATATCGCCGTACTCGCCCGTTTCCGCGTTGAACCCGTAGTTCTCGTCCTTGGACTCACGGATTTTACCGATCACGACGGCGCCTTCGGCGCCGGCGTTGAGTGCGATCTGGCGGGTCGGCTCTTCGAGAGCGCGCTTCACGATGCCGACACCGACCCCTTCGTCATCGTGGAGCTTCAGCTTCTCGATGGCCGCAATGCAGCGGAGCAGGGCCGAGCCGCCGCCGGGAACAATGCCTTCCTCGGCAGCCGCCTTGGTGGCGTGCATGGCGTCCTCGACGCGAGCCTTCTTTTCCTTGAGCTCGGTTTCGGTGGCCGCACCGACCTTGATGACGGCGACGCCGCCGACAAGCTTGGCGAGGCGCTCCTGGAGCTTCTCGCGGTCGTAGTCGGAGGTGGTGTTTTCGATCTGCTGGCGAATCTGCTTGACGCGGCCTTCGACATCTCCGGCCTTGCCCGCGCCTTCAATGATCGTGGTGTTGTCCTTGTCAATAGTGACCTTCTTGGCCTTGCCGAGGTCTTCGATCTTGACGTTCTCGAGCTTGATGCCGAGGTCTTCGGTGACGGCCTTGCCGCCGGTCAGGGTGGCAATGTCCTCGAGCATAGCCTTGCGGCGATCGCCAAAGCCGGGGGCCTTGACGGCAGCGCATTGCAAGGTGCCGCGCAGCTTGTTCACCACGAGGGTGGCGAGGGCTTCGCCTTCGACGTCCTCAGCGATGATGAGCAGGGGCTTGCCGAGCTTGGCGATCTGCTCGAGCAAAGGGAGGAGGTCCTTCATGGAGCTGATCTTCTTCTCGTGGATGAGGACAAATACGTCTTTGCCGGAAGGAGTCGAGGACTCAAACACGCACTCCATGCGGTCCGGATCGGTGTTGAAGTAGGGGGAAAGGTAGCCGCGGTCAAACTGCATGCCCTCGACGACCTCCAACGTGGTCTCCATGGTTTTGGACTCTTCCACGGTGATGACGCCGTCCTTGCCGACCTTCTTCATGGCTTCGGCAATGATGTCGCCGATCTGCTTGTCGTTGTTGGCGGAGATGGAGCCGACCTGAGCGATCATGTCGCCCTTGACGTCCTTGTGAAGCTTCTTGATTTCCTCGACGGCGACTTCGACAGCCCGGTCGATGCCGCGCTTGAGGGCCATGGGGCTGGCGCCGGCCGCAACGGTCTTCACGCCTTCGCGGAAGATGGCCTGGGCCAGAACGGTGGCGGTGGTGGTGCCATCGCCGGCGACGTCGCTGGTCTTGCTGGCGACTTCGCGAACCATCTGCGCGCCCATGTTCTCGAGCGGATCGCGCAGTTCGATTTCCTTGGCCACCGTGACGCCGTCCTTGGTGATGATGGGGGCGCCAAACTTCTTTTCAATCACCGCATTGCGGCCCTTGGGGCCGAGGGTGATTTTTACTGCGTCCGCGAGGATGTTCACGCCACGTAGAATCGCCTGGCGGGAAGCTTCTCCGGTAACAATCTGCTTCGCCATTGCTTCATTCCTCCTAGAATTCTGATAATAAATTTCTAACTCTTCTGAAAATCCTCAGGCCTGAAGGCCTGAGCTACAGCGCCGGCCGAAAGCCGGAGTTACTTCCCGAATGTGCTTCCCGATAACTGATCGCTGGTGGCTGGTTACTTCTTTGCTGCTTTCGCGGCCCCGCCCAGCTTGGCCAGAATTTCTTCCTCGCGGAGGATCAGGTATTCCTGGCCCTCGATCTTGATTTCGCTGCCACTGTATTTGCCGAAGAGCACGCGATCGCCAACGTTGACGTCGAGAGGGATGCGCTCACCCTTCTCGCGCTTGCCGGCGCCGACGGCGATGATCTCGCCCTCTTGCGGCTTTTCCTTCGCGGAGTCAGGGATGATGATGCCGCCCTTGACGGATTCCTTCTCTTCAATACGCTTCACGATAACGCGATCGTGGAGCGGTGTAAGATTGACTGCCATCGTCGAAAAACCTCCATAAGGTGAACTAGCGGTAGAACTGAAGACTTACCGTGGTGGGGAGCGCCGAAAGGTGAATTAGCACTCCTCGCAACCGAGTGCTAATATAGCAAGAATTCCCATCAAGTCAAGCGATTTCCTTACGATGTGAGTGTTGGGCACGCAGATTCATTTGCTGGCTGCATTGCTAAGCATATTATTTGCAATAAGTTGGAAGCGCCAGAATTTTCTTGCACTTGGCAATTGCCCTGCTTCTTGTCCAGGGCTAGACTCGCGTCTTAACACCGATGCGCTGGCCTCTCTATCTTCGACTTGTCTTTCTCACCGCTGGGACGCTCCTGCCCTTTTTTTGGATGGTGGTGATCCTGGGCCACCGCCGCCAGCGCAATTTCGAGCGTGTTTTCTTCTTTCTTTGTTTGGCGCTGACGTGTTTCTTCGGAAGCAGCCTCCTCGCAATGAACGCGGAACTCTACTACGGCACTCCGCCGCGTGGCTTGCTCCGCTTTGCCTGGACCTTTCTGTGCCTCGGCCTCTGGTTTATCCCTTCGCTCATCGTGCATCTCCATGCCGAATACGCTTCGATCCGTGAATTGCTTCACTCGCGGCAGCGAATGGCCATGTGGCTGGTGGCTGCCTACCTGCCGGCGGCGATTCTCGTGCCGAGTTTGTTTGCCGCTCTCTTCTTACGCTCGGGCTTCGACTTTGAAAGGCCGACGCACTTCCTGGGTACTGCGTTTCAACTGTGGTTGGTCGCCGCCCTGGCGGTGGCTGCGTACTGGCAGAGGCGTTTTTTTCAGGTGGCCCCGGATCAAGCGCAGAAGTCCTTTCACAAGACCACCTCCGAATTACTGTCCGTTCTTGCTGTAATTCTCCTCGTGATGGTTTTCCTGGAGCGCATCTGGGGATCGGAATCGGGGACAAGTCTCTCCCCTCTCCTGTTTCTCCTGGCTCTTATTCCTCTTGGGCTGCTCATTGGAAACGTGAAGCGGTTCAACTTTTTGCAGATTGGGCGGCAGCGGAACCTGATCTACGCCGTGTTCCTGGTGTTTCTGGCGCTGCTGTACCTGAGTTTTGTGCGGAGAGCGGGTTTGTGGTGGGAGCATTACTTGCCTCCCGAAGCTACGGCAGCGCTCCTGCTGTTTTTACCCGTGGTGTTTTTTGAGCCGCTGCAGCGGGTGATGGGAAGGCTGCTGCGAAAAACGGCGCAGACCGAGGTGGACCGGGCGCAAAAGTTGATGGGGCCGATCAATGAGGTGGCGCGGCTGGGGAATCAGAGCAAGCTGAGGGAATTCAGCGAACGGTGGATTGCGGAGCAGTTGCAGCTCGGCGAAGCGCATCTAGCCCTTGACGCCGAGGAAAAGGCGCCGAATCTCCTGGAACATTCGCAGAGAGGTTCGGAGGAAGTCTTTGAAGTCGGGCGGGGAGGACGCCATCTCGGTTCGCTGCGAGTACGTGCTTACGGTGCGATGATTTCCGGCGAGACTTACGCGGCGCTGGAATTTTTGAGTGAGCAGCTTCCGGCGGCGTTTGACCTTTGCGGTCTGATCGAAGAGAAGCTGCAATTGGAGCGCGAACTGGCCAAGAGGCAGCGCTTGGCGCTGGTGGGGCAGATGGCGGCGAGCATTTCGCACAACTTGAAGAATCCGCTGGGTTCGATCAAGACGATCCTGCAAGTGCAAATGGAAAGCGCGGAGCTGCCTGCTTCGTTGCGGCACGAGACGCAGATGGTGCTGGACGAGATTAACCGGCTGTCCGCGAAGCTGAATCAATTGCTGCAATTCAGCCGGCCGGGAGTCCGGGTTGGGAGCGGCGGCGAACGCTGCAGCCTGGCGCAGGCGGCGGAGAACGTTGTGAAGGTGCTGCGCCACGAAGCGGAGAATCGCGGGGTCGCGCTCGAATTACGGCTGCCGGAGGCAGAGATGTGGGTGGCGGCGAGCGCGGAGGTGGCCAACGACATCCTCTCCAACCTTGTGCTGAACGCCATTGAAGCGACCCCGTCGGGCGGGCATGTGCGCATCGCCATGCACGTGGCGGGAGGCGAGTGCCAGGTGAACGTGGAAGACGACGGGCCAGGCATCCCGCCTGAGTTGAGAGAGAAGGTCCTGCAGCCATTCTTTACCACCAAGCCGCGTGGCACAGGGTTGGGCCTGGCAATCGTGCAGCGGCGGCTGGAGGAACTCGGCGGCGCGATCGAATGGTGGAGCCCCAAGGAGGATGGGGTCGGGACGAAATTCAGGATTATGCTGCCGGTGAACGGGGGAGCTACGCAACGGGAAAATGGCGGCGCCACAGCGGGTGTGGAAAGAGAGCCAAAATAATGACTGGCCGGAAGGACAGTTTGCCTTGGCGCTCTAGGCACGCATGCAGCAAACGTGGCTTGCCGCTTCGCCGAGTCCTCCCGGACACTATTTGGTATGGAAACATCCACGATTGCGGGAACACCCGCCCAGGCCGGGGAGTGGAGCGGGATGCGACCAGGAAATTCACCCGGCGCATCTTCTGCCACCAAGCCAATCAACAAGCGGTTGCTCTACGCGGCCCTGTTTCTGGTGGGATTCGCACTGCGATTTGGGTTCGTGCTCTGGCGGCACACCTATTTGCGCGCCCCGGGTTCCTACCTGCCCTTCGGCGCGGAAATCTGTCAAATCGCCAAGAGCATCGTAGAGGGCAGAGGCTACAGTTCGCCGTTTTTCGGAGGCGATACCGGACCAACGTCATGGATCGCGCCGGTGTACCCGTTGCTGTGTGCCGGGGTGTTTCGGTTGTTCGGGGTGTACAGCGTGGCGTCCGCGGTGGTTCTGCTGTTTTTGCAGTGCCTGATGGCTGCGGCGACGAGCATCGCGATATACGCGCTGGGAGCGCGCACGGTTGGCGCGCGAGCGGGACTTTGGGCGGCGTGGATTTGGGCGGTGAGTCCGATCTTCTTTCGCTGGCCGGTATCGTGGATCTGGGATTTCACGGTGACCGCGTTGCTGGTGTGCGTGGTGCTGATCACCGCGATCGACGTCGGGGAAAAGGGGACGCTGGGGCTGTGGCTGCGGATGGCGGCGATCTGGGCGCTGATTGCGCTGACGAATCCCGCGCCGCTCAGCGTGATGCCGTTCGCGTTTCTGTATGCGGCGTGCGAGAATCACAAAGCGGGCAAGCGGTGGATGCGTTCGCTGGTGATCTCCTGCGTGTTATTTGGCGCCCTGGTCTCTCCGTGGCTGATCCGCAACGAAGCGGTTTTCGGCAAGCCGGTCTTTTTTCGCAGCAACTACTGGTTCGAGTTTTACCTGGGCAACTATCACTTCAGCAACGGGGTGGGATTCAGCGGCAAGCATCCCAACAACAACCCGAAGGCGTTCAAGCAGTACGCGGAATTGGGGGAATTGCGCTTCGTCGAACTGCACAAGAAAGAAGCATTGGATTTTGTGCGCAAGTATCCGCGGGAATTTCTCTCGTTGACCGCGACGCGGACGATGTGGTTCTGGGACGGCACGCCGCTGCGCTACCAGACGAACGAGTGGTGGCAGCCGTGGGAATTCTGGCCGCTTTCAGCCGCCGGGTGGGCGGGTTTGCTATTTGTGCTGACGCGACGCCCACGAGGCTGGCAACTGTTCCTGGCTCTTCTGCTGATCTATCCGATCCCGTACTACCTCGCTTATCCGAATGCGAAATACAGACACGCGATCGAGCCACTGCTCTTGCTTCTAGGAGTATATTTCGCTTCCGTACTTTGGGGCGAAGTCACGGGACTCTTCGCACTTCGGCGCACTTCTCAATAGACTACTTCAAATTTCAACTGAGTGAAGCCTCGGCGTTCGGGGCGCGGAATTGCTGCGCCTCGACAAAGGACTGCTGCGCGTGAAAACCATACTGATTGTCGATGACGAACCCGCGGCGCGGTATGCCTTGCGGCGGGCCCTGGAGAGCCGCTACCGGATGGTGGATGCGGACTCCGCAGCGGCGGCGCGCGGTTTGCTCACAACGGATAAACCGGACCTGTTATTGCTGGACGTGGTGCTGCCGGGCGAGGACGGGCTGGCTTTTCTGAAGTGGCTACGGCAGCAGGGGCACGAATTACCCGTGCTGATGGTCTCGGCTCTGGATACGGCGAAGAGCGCGGTGGAAGCGCTGCAACTAGGGGCCGCGGATTACCTGGTGAAGGGGTACGAGCTGGAAGAACTCCGGCAACGTGTGGCGAACCTGCTGAAATTGTCCACGTTGGAAAAAGAAAACGAGAATTTGCGGCGGCGGTTGGCGACCGAAGGGCAGTTCGGGCAGATGATCGGGCGCACCGCCGCGATGCGCCGCGCGTTTGAGATGGCGGACCGCGTGGCGGCGACGGATTCGACGGTGCTCATCCTGGGGGAGAGCGGGACGGGAAAAGACTTGCTGGCGCAGGAAATTCACGCGCGGTCGCCGCGCAACGGCAAGGCGTATGTAGCAGTAAACTGCGCGGCGCTGCCGGAAACGCTGATTGAATCCGAGTTGTTTGGATTCGAGCGCGGAGCGTTTACCGGGGCGGCGCAACAGAAGAAAGGGAAGTTCGAGCTCGCTTCGGGGGGAACACTGTTTTTGGATGAAATTGGTGACATGAACCCGGTCACGCAGTCAAAGGTGCTGCGGGCTCTGGAGAATCGCACGATCGAGCGGCTGGGCGGGACGCAGTCCATTCCCGTGGATGTGCGTATCATCAGCGCCACACACCGCAATCTGGCCGAGGCCATTCGCGACGGAAAGTTCCGGGAGGATTTGTTCTACCGGTTGCGGGTGGTGACCATCGAGCTGCCGCCGCTACGGGCGCACAAGGAAGACATCTCCATTCTTGCGGAGGCGTTTTTGCAGATTCATGGAGCGCGTTTGGGGCGCACCGCGCTTTTGACAAAAGAGACGCTGGCGGCGCTGGAGCGATACGACTGGCCCGGCAATATACGCGAACTGAAAAACGCGCTGGAACGCAGCCTGGTGCTTTGCCGGAATGTGGAGATTGGCGTGGCGGATTTGGCGGAAGAGATCGTGCGAGGTTCGCCAACGCTGCCGAGGAGCGGTGGGGAAGCCGAGGATTATGGCCTGCAGGAGAAGGATCTGCGCGAAGCGAAACGCAAATTTGAGATTGCGTTTCTGCTGAAGCAGTTGGGCGCGCATCGCTGGAATATTTCGCGCACGGCCGCGACGATTGGCCTGCACCGGCAAAGCTTGCAGGAAAAAATGCGCGAACTGGGGATTCGGCGGCCGGGGCAGGGACCCGTTGAGGATGATGAATGACGCTGCCGGCGCGTGTAAGGTAGGGGAGGCGATGAAACCGTTGTCCATGGAAGGGCTTGACGAGTTCGCCGGGAAACGATTTGATACGGATGGCCGCTTATTGTGGAATAGGAACACGCGGGCAAGATATGAAGAGGTCCGCCCGATCATCAAAGCGAACGCACAATGACCGACGAAAGCAAGGGCCCCGGATTGACCACGGCGAAGGCGGAAGAAGGCGCCGCGGAAGACTATTTTGAGTTTCGCGGCGTGTGCAAGGCGTTCGACGAGCGCGTGGTGCTGAATCGTGTCAGCTTCCAGGTGAAGCGCGGCCAGACATGCGTGATCATGGGGCGCAGCGGTGTGGGCAAATCGGTCTCTCTGAAACACATTCTGGGGTTTCTGAAGCCGGATTCCGGGCGCATCTTCATTGCTGGTCAGGACGTTACGGATTTTACGGAGCGCGATTTTGCCGAATTGCGCCGCAAGGTGGCGATGGTGTTCCAATCGGGTGCTTTGTTCGATTCGCTGACAGTGGCGGAAAACATCGCATTTCCGATGGAGGACCAGCCGGGACTGACAGACGAAGACATCGCCGAGTACGTGATGAAATTCGCGAAGATGTTGGAAGTGGAAGAGGTGCTGGATAAACTGCCGAGCGAACTTTCGACGGGGATGAAGCGCGCGGTGGCCATCGCACGGGCGCTGGCGCAGAATCCCGAGGCCATTTTGTACGACGAGCCGACGACGATGGTGGACCCGATCATGGCCGGGCACATGGGCGACTTAATCGCGCGATTGAAGGAGGCGTTTCGGAAGACCTCGATCGTGGTGACGCATGACACGCACCTGGCCAAACGGCTGGCCGACATGGTGGTTTTTCTGCAGGAAAGCAAGGCGGAAGTGTTCGAGTCGTGGGCCGAATTTGAAAATTCCAAGGAACTCCTACTTCAAAATTTCCGAATGCAGGATGAACTGATTCCCGAGCTGGATGTGACCCTGTGACGACGACCACTGCCGCTGTCAGCGCCGATCCAAAATCACAATTACGCAAAACGATGGGTTTCTGGGACGTGTTGCTGTTCAACATCGCCACGGTGCTGGGACCACGCTGGATCTCGGCCGCGGGGCACACTGGCACGTCGTCCATCAGTTTGTGGGTGATCGCGGCGGTGTTCTTTTTTGTTCCCGGCGCGTTTGTGATCAATGAATTGTCTTCCCGGTTTCCGGAAGAGGGCGGGCTGTACGTCTGGGCCAAGGAAGCATTTGGAGATTTTCACGGATTTGTAGCGGGATGGACGTACTGGATTTACACGGTGTTCTATTTTCCGGGATTGCTGCTGGCGAGCGCCTCCATGAGCGCGTACATCATGGGAGGGGGAGGCGCGAGGCTCGCACAAGACCGCTCGTTTCTGATCACTGTCTCGCTGGCGCTGCTGCTGATTGCGGTGCTGCTGAACATTATCGGCTTGAACATCGGGAAGTGGCTGCAGAATGCGGGCGGCGTGGGAACGTACTTACCTCTGATGATGCTAGTGGGAGTGGCGGGGTTGGTTTACCTGAAGCATGGATCGGTGACGCACTTCACCATGGCGAACATGATGCCGACCTGGAATTGGGACACGGTGAATTTCTGGTCGCAGATTGCGTTTGCGTTCACGGGGCTGGAATTGGTGTCGGCAATGAGCGGAGAGGTGCGCAATCCGAGGCGGACGCTGCCGCGCGCGGTGTTCGGCGCGGGGGCGCTGATCGCGCTGATGTACATCGTGGGGACGTTCGCGATTCTCACCTTGGCGCCGGCAGGCGACCTGGATCCGAAGAGCGGAGTATTTCACGCCATCACGATTGGATCGGTAGCGCTGAAGATTGGCTTTTTGGGAATACTCGCGGCGCTGCTGGTGTCGGTCGGCAACGCTGGGGGTGTCGGCAGCACGGTGGCGGGGATTGCGCGGGTGCCGTTTGTGGTGGGCATCGATCGCTATCTTCCCGCGGCGTTTGGCAAAATTCACCCGCGGTGGAAGACGCCGTACGTTTCGATTTTGGTGCAAGCGGGCGTTTCCGGAGCAATCCTTCTGCTCATTCAAATCAAAAGCGACACCGTGCAGGCGGCCTACCAGGTGCTGATTGATGCGGCCATCATCCTGTATTTCATCCCGTTTCTGTACATGTTCCTGGCCGTGATCAAGCTGGCAAAACGAAAGGACCGGCAGGAAAATGAGCACGCCGTACTCATCCCGGGCGGCAAATTGGGTTTGTGGCTGTCGGGCGGGCTGGGGTTTGTGGTCGTGCTGATCGGGATTTTTGTTTCGCTGGTGCCACCGGGGGACTCTTCCAACAAGCTGGGATTTGAGCTGAAGCTCGTGGGCGGTACGCTGGCGTCGATCCTGTTGGGATTGGTGCTGTACTGGCGCGGGGCGCGGGCGAAGAAGGTGGTTGCATGACGCTGTAGCTCAGGCCTTCAGGCCTGAGGGATTTCGTTAAGACTGGTACAGCGCGTCCGCAGGGCAACTTCGTCCCACGCAAGTTTGGTTGCCGGTGCGGGGAACGGCCTCACCCCTGAAGGGGTGAGCTACAGGCGAATTGCTAGAAGCCCCGGCTGACCAGTTGTTCGATGGTGAGATTGCTGGCCGGCTTGGCCGCGCTGCGCGCTTCCAGGTAGCGCTCGACGTACTTCCCCAGAACATCGCCCTCGAGGTTGACGGCGTCGCCGATTTTGATGGCGCGCACATTGGTGTGTTCATAGGTGAAGGGGATGATGGCGATTTCGGCGATGCGATCGTGCCAGCGCGCGACGGTCAGGCTGATGCCATCAATGGCGATGGAGCCCTGGGGCACGATGGAGTGTGCGAACGATTCCGGAACCTCCACGCCGTACCACCAGTTCTCGCCTTCGGGTTCAAGACGGGTGACACGGCCAATTGTGTCCACGTGACCCAGAACAAAATGGCCGCCAAACTCTTTGCCGGCGGTCATGGGTTGTTCGAGATTGATGCGCATCCCCGGCCGCAGTTCACCGAAGGAGGTCTTGCGAATGGTTTCCCCGGAAAGATCGGCGGAGAAGCGATCGTCTCCCATGGCGACAACCGTGAGGCAGCAACCGTTCACGGCGATGCTGTTGGCGATGGCCAAATGCGGAGTGACCGTGGGCGCGTGGATGGTGAGCCGTCCGCCGTCCGCGTGGAGTTGCAGGGAATCGATGGTGCCGAGATGCTCGATGATGCCGGTGAACATAAAGACCTCGCATGAAATTGGCCGCGTTGCCAGCGGAACGGCCGATCGGTGGAGCGAAATAACAGGATACCGCGAAGCGTGACGTAAATCCTTGACGAAGGAGGGACCCGAGGGCAAGATGACCTCAGGCCACGCTCCTGGTTAAAGGTGGTTTATGTTCGACCCAAAACTTACCGATCCACATCCGGAATCCGCGAAGACCTATCCGCAAAAGGTATTCTGTTCGCAACGGCAATGTGAAGCGCGCGTAGTAGTGGCGAATTGGCCGCACAGCGAAGAGGGCTGGAGCGACTGGCGAGTGATCGATTGTTCCTTGCTGCCGCCCGGGGCCGTGCACTGCGGAATGGATTGCTTGTCCCAGGCGCGAGTGGATAGGCCGTAACCGGCGGGCTCCCCCCATCCGGGACGCAGAGGCTGGCGCGCAAATCAGATTTCTTGACAGTACGCTTTGAGAAGTGCACCATGGTGAAAATCAGGTCATCCCCGGCCTTTGCGACGGAGGTAAGGCATGTCCGATCCCGAAGTTCTCGACCGCATCCTGCAGACGTGTAGCTTTCGCTCCCGCGACGTGGTTTGCCCCAATAAAGACAAGATCGCCAGTATTACAGCCGCGAAATTTCATGTTGAGGATGATGAAGACTGGTCGGTGCTGGAATGTTCCCTGCAGCCGGACGGGGAAGTGAACTGCGCGATGAGTTGCCTGCTGCGCGATTTTGACAAGAACAACTGACGGAATTCAGGGCAAATTTTTTTGGAAGAGGCCGCCTTCGAGCGGCCTTTTTTCTTGCGTGGATGGGGCGCGAATGTCGCAAAGATTATAACCGGGAGATGGTTGTGGCGTGAACGCACGCCGGGCCGTGAAACTTTCGCCTTGGAAGGCGCAAATGCATGGTTGCATGCCAACCTTTGATTGCGCGGACATGGGGTCCAGCGGTGCCGGACCCCTACTTCGCGAGCTTGCCCACAATGAGTTCGAGAGCCACGTCGGGGCCAAATTGTCGAACGGAACGAATGTGCAACGCTGGAAGGGTGTAATTTGGCGCATCCGCGAACAGAACACCGGTATTGCCGCCTAGCTTAGGCGCGTAAAAGAGAATGAGTTTCTGCACGATGCCGGCAGAGAGGGCTGCGCCGTTGAGCGTCGGGCCGGCTTCGAGCAGAACGCTGAGGATTTCGCGGCGGCCCATTTCCTTCAGCACAGCGTCGAAATCGATTTTGCCGGCGCGTGATTTTATGTGCACCAATTCAACACCGGCGTTTTGCAATTTGCGGGCTTTTGGGGATTTGAACGAGGCGGCGGTGAAGACTAGAAGGTCGTCGTTGGCGGTTTGCACGATGCGCGACTTGAGCGGGAGGCGCAGGTTCGTGTCCAGGATGACGCGAAGGAGACGGCGGCGGCGCTCGAGGCCATTGCGATCGGTAAGAAGCGGATCGTCGGCGAGGATGGTGCCGATGCCGGTGAGAAGCGCATCGGAAGCGTGGCGCATGCGCTGCACTTCGGCGCGGGATTCCTCGCTGCTGATCCACGCGCGCTTCTTGCCCTCGCTCGCTCCGGGAAGGGCGAGCTGGCCGTCGAGGGTCATCGCCGATTTCAGCGTGACGAAGGGCTTTTTCGTGGTGATCCAGCAGGCGAAGGCTTCATTGAGTTTTTCGGCTTCGGATTCGAGGAGGCCGGTCTCCACTTCGATGCCCGCGGCTCGCAGGCGAGCGAAACCGCTGCCGCGCGTCTTTGGATTGGGATCCTGCATCGCGGCAACGACGCGGGAGATTCCAGCGGCGATGAGCGCTTCGGTACAGGGGCCGGTGCGGCCCGTGTGATTGCAAGGCTCGAGAGTGACGTAGAGGGTGGCGACGCTCGCGCGGTCTCCGGATTGTTTGAGCGCGACGATTTCCGCGTGGTCGCGCCAGTGGTATTGGTGGAAGCCCTCGCCGAGTATCGCGCCATCCTTGACGATGACGCAGCCGACAGTGGGGTTGGGGCTGGCGAGTCCGACGCCCTTGCGCGCGAGGTCCAGCGCATGTTGCATGAAGTGAAGATCGTGAGAGTCAGGCATAGGCGACAAAAAGGGTGGTCCCGTGGCGCGAGTTGGAGGAGAGATCCCTCCACTCCGAGCCAGCAAACAGCGCTGGCTCTCCGGTCGGGATGACAAGTTCTGTAGGCGTGTACATGGCGCTAGTCAAAGAGCGAGTCGGCGTAGGTTTGCGCGTCGAAGGGGACGAGGTCGTTGAGCTGCTCGCCGGTGCCGACGAAACGAATGGGCAGGCCGAGCTCGCGGGAAATGGCGACCACGATGCCGCCCTTGGCCGTGCCATCGAGCTTGGTCAGGATGATGCCGGTGACGCCGACGCTGGCGGTGAATTCGCGGGCCTGGGCCAGGCCGTTCTGGCCAGTGGTGGCGTCCAGCACCAGCAGAATGTCATGGGGCGCGCCGGGAATCACTTTGGCGGCGGTACGCTTCATCTTCTCTAGTTCCTGCATGAGATTCGATTTGGTGTGCAGGCGGCCCGCCGTGTCCACGATAACCGCATCGGCGTTACGCGCTTTGGCTGCGGCCATCGCGTCGTAAACGACGGCGGCGGGATCGGCGCCGGATTTCTGCTTGATGACTTCCACGCCGTTGCGCTGAGCCCAGATTTCGAGCTGCTCGACCGCAGCGGCGCGAAAGGTGTCCGCCGCGCAGAGGACCACACTGCGGCCCTCCTGGCGCAGGCGATTGGCGAGCTTGCCGATACTGGTGGTTTTTCCTGCGCCGTTCACGCCAACGACAAAAATAACGCGCGGGTCCGAACCGTTGGCGGCGTCGGCAAGTTTGGGCGAAGCACCGTACACGTTCAGCGCGCGAAAGACGTGCGCTTTGATTTCACGCTTGAGCTGTTCGCCGTTATTCAAGGCGTTGCGAGACATCTGCTCGCGCACGGAATCGAGAATTTCGCGCGTGGTTTTGACGCCCAAATCGGCGGAAAGAAGGGCATTCTCGACTTCCTTGAGGACGGAGGGATCAATCTGGCGGCCACCCTGCGTGATGGTATCCAGAGTGTCGGCGAGGGCGTCCTTGGTCTTGCCAACGGATTCCTTCAACCGCACGAGGAGGGTGGGTTCGGGTTTGCCGAAGAGGGTGATCATACCGTTGCGCGCAACTCAACTAGCGCGCATGAAAATTGTAGCAGATGGAACTGCGCGGGCCTAAAAGCCAGCGCTGCAGGAACCCGAGTGGTTAGAGTATCAGAGCAGGCGAGGTCCTTCGCTTCGCTCTGGATGACAAGTCCTGCTCGTGAGGGCGAGGGACTAGAGACTAGACGTGAACTTCGACGGCGGAGAGGCGAATCTTTCCGCATTTCACCGCGGATTCGAGGGCGTTGACGATGGCCTGGTCGAACTTGGAACCGGCGAGGGCCTTGATGCGCCCCAAGGCGTAGTCGAGGTCCATGGCGCTCTGATAAGGGCGATTGGTGGTCATGGCGTCGAGGGTATCTGCGATTGCGATGATGCGTGCCATCAGCGGAATCTGCGGCCCAGAGAGGCCGTAGGGATAGCCGCGGCCGTCCATGTGCTCGTGATGGAGTTCGATGCCGGGGAGCATGTCCTTGAGCTGCGACACCGGGCGCATGATGTTGGCGCCCTTGGTGGTGTGCGTTTTCATGATGTCGAACTCTTCGGGAGTAAGCGAGCCGGGCTTCTTCAGGACGCGGTCATCCACGCCAATCTTGCCGACGTCATGAAGCAGGGCGGAGATGCGCACCTTGTCCAGATCCTCGGGGGAAAGCTTAAGCTCCTGCGCGATCAGCGAGGAATACTTGGCCACACGGCCAGAGTGGCCTCGCGTATAGGGATCCTTTTCGTCGATGGCGGCCGCGAGCATGCGGATGGAGCCGATGAAGAGCTCGCGGTTTTCCTCCGCGGCTTCCTTCAGGCGCTCAATGTACTCCTCGATGTCGCTGGCCATGAGGTTGAAGTTTTCGGCCAGTTCGCTGATTTCGGCGGCGCCGCGTACGGGCGTGCGCTGGTGGAATTCGCCGCGGCTGATGGCGCGCGTGGAAGCAGCCAGTCCGCGAATAGGTTCGCTGATGCCGACGGCAAAGAAATAGCCAAAGAGAACGGCGAGCAATACGACGATGGAAACGAAAGCCAGCGCCTGGCGGTTCAGCTCGGTAACACCAGCATCGGACCGCGCATCATTGACGCTGCGCTGCGCGATGACCGCCCAATTGACTTCAGGGAAGGTGCTGTAGGTGCCGACCATTTCCACGGAATGGTTTTTTTCTTTTTCAGAGAAGCGCATGGTTTCGGTGTTGCGCAGTTCCTTGGGCAGGGCCTTGATTTGCGCGACGAGATGCGATTTCTCGCTAAGATCCTCGCCGGGCACAAAGGTCTTTGTCAGCGGGTGCGCCACGATGTGGCCGTAGTGATCCACAATGAAAACGCTGCGCCCGCGCACGCTGGCGTCCTGCAAACGGCGGAGAATCGTGTCCAGCGAAACCACCGCCGCGAGCATGCCGGTGAAGTTGTCGTTGGAATCCTTCAGCGGCACGGCAATGACGAACGCGGGGCGATTGTCCGGCGCGAGCGCCAGGGGATCGCTGCGGAATTTCACGGACTGCACACAACTGACAAACGCGCGCTGCAACGCCTTGGCCACGAAGGGATCCTGCTCCGCGCGAAAATTGCCTTGCGAGGCGCTGGTGCCCTTGCCGGAGCGGCCCACGGCGGTCAGGTAGATAAACGTGTTGCGATTCGAATCCACGAAATTTTCGAGCAAGCGCGTGACTTTGGGCTCGGCGGCAGGGTCCTCGACGTTATCGATCAGGCCGGTGAGCGCGAGAATCTGGCGCTGGCTGATGAGCTGTTGCGTGAGGTTGGACTCAAAGAATTGCACTTCCTGCGCGAGCGAGCGGGCGAGTTCGGTTTGCTGAACGCGCTCGGTATCCACCAGTTTTTCCTGGCTGAGCTCCAGCACCTGACGATGATACAGACCGATAGGGAGTGCGCTCACAAGGAGGAGCGCGCCGAGCACGAGCCAGAGGATGCGCACGCGGCCGGCACGCAGGCGCGTCACCAGGGATGGGAGAGAGACCGCCATCGCAACACACTGATTTTAGAAGAGTAAAGGCGAAAAAGATGGCTGGCCGGGAGTACAGGGGGCGCGCAAGTGCCACTGGGCCGGAAGTACTAGCGGGCAAAAGGCTTAGGGGGGAGGCCTTAGTTTTAAGTCTTCAGCTCGAAGCCCCAACCACCTAGGCCCAGAATCGCGATCCTGGTCATGTAGAGTCACCCTTTGATTTACGCAAGGCGAAGCGCGGCTCCGTGCCTTCGACGAGCCGCTGCAGATTTGCGTCGTGCTTGCAGATGATGAGGGCGGCAGCGAACAACGTGCCGAAGCTGACCACCAGCGGCGGCGCATGATGCGGCGCCCAGAGAAAATAGACAAGCAGGGGCAACGCGGCTGCGGCTGAGATCGATGCCAGGGAAACGAAGCGCCAAAACAGAAAGACCAGCACGAAGAGAATCGCTGCAGCGAGGGCAGCCAGAGGGCACAAGGCCGCGAAAACGCCAAGCCCGGTGGCCACGCCTTTTCCTCCCTTGAAGCGCAACCATACGGGAAAACAGTGCCCGAGGAGAGCGGCCAGGCCGCCAAGCATCATGGCCTTGGCACTATTAGCGCTGAAATGCGCCGCGAGCAAGACGGCGAGGGCGCCTTTGGCCGCGTCAAATACCAGCGTGAGAATGCCGGGAAGCGGGCCGGCCACCCGGGCGACATTGGCTGCGCCGATATTGCCGCTGCCGGATTGCCGTACGTCGCCACCGCCAAAGAGCCGCGCGAAAAGCAGCCCAAAGGGAATCGAGCCGAGGAAATAGGAGAACAGGAGAAGCAGCACAATGGTTGACAAACTTCCGGCCATCGAGACTCAAACCTCCGCGACGAACGGGAAGGATTGCAGAATAGTGTACTCCGCCCCGGCGGGTTTGAGTTTGCTTTCGATGAGGTGGAACTCGTGGGCAGTGAGCGAACCGAAATTGCGTGAGGCAGCTTCTTGCGCGGCGGCAGGGAGCCTATGGGGAAGGCCGGGAGGCTGAAAGCGCGCCAGCGTGAGATGCGGGGTGAAGGGGCGGTCTTCCAGAGGGAAACCAAGTTTGTGCGTGGCCTGGTCGATCTCCGCCGCGAGCGACGGCAGGTTTGGCGAAGCTTCCATGCCGGCCCAGAAGACCTTGGCGCGTTTTGCGTTGGGGAAGAAGCCGAGGCCGCGGAAATGGAGGGTGACGGATTGGCTGGAACGAATCGCGGACAATGCGGCTTGCATGGCCGTAAGTTTCGAGCTGTCGGTTTCGCCAAGAAATTTCAGCGTGAGGTGCATGTTTTCCGGGCGAGCCCATTTCACCTGCGGGGCGATGGCGCGGAATTCCTTGAGCAGGGCCGCGAGAGCAGCGCGCACATCCGGGGAAATCTCGATGGCGATGAAGAGACGCATGGGGCTCGGTGGAATGATAGCGCGAGTGCTAGAGGGATGCGCGGGGCTTCGCGTTGAAAAGAAAATGCATGCGCACCATGTCCAGAGCAACCTGCGTGGCGAAGAGGCGGATCATCTCGCGATCGCCGGGAAGATGAACGACCCGCTCTTTCACGCCTTCAGACGAAGCGAGGGCGATGTGCACGGTGCCGACGGGTTTTTCTTGGCTGCCGCCGCTGGGACCTGCAATGCCGGTAATGCCGACTCCCAGTGTGCTGCCAACGCGGCGGCGGATGCCTTGGGCAAGAGCGATGGCCACTTCGCTGCTGACCGCGCCTTTGGCCTGGATCAATTCGGAAGGCACGTCGGCCCAGGCAGTCTTCAATTCATTGCTGTAGCAGACAGCCCCGCCCAAAAAATAGCTGGAGCTGCCGGGAATGCGCGTAAGGCGTTCGGCGAGCAATCCGCCGGTGCAGCTTTCTGCCGCCGCAATGGTGGCGCGATTCGTGGTGAGGATTTCGGCGATGACCTCTTCAAGAGAAACAGCGGAATGGGCGAAGATGCGGTCGCCGAGGGCCAGTTCGAAGCTGCGGACCATCTCGTCGAGCGTGGTGTCTGCTTGCGCGGCATTGTCTGACCAGGCGCGCAGGTGGATTTGCACCTCGCCGGGAGCCGCGAGGATCGTGGTGTTCACGTCGGAATAGCGGGTGTAAATGGGGCGAACGCGCTCTTCGACATGCGATTCGCCGAGGCCGGTGACGCGGAGTTCGCGGTGAAACATGCGCACGCCGGACACGCGCCGCTGCAGCCGGGGAAATACCTGCTCCAGAAAAAGCGGCTTCAGTTCGCGCGGCGGGCCGGGCAGCAGGGCGATCATCCTGCCGCTGTCTTCGAGCCAGAGCCCAGGAGCGGTGCCGCGAGGATTTGCAAGGACTTCTGCTCCTTCGGGCACCATGGCTTGGCGGAGATTCACGGCGGGCATGTCGCGTTTGAAGCTGCGGAAGCGCGCTTCGATGGCGCGGACGACTTCATCGTTGCGGTGCAGCTTGCGGCCGAGCAGCTCAGCAACGGTTTCGCGCGTGAGGTCGTCTTCCGTGGGGCCGAGGCCGCCGCTGGCGATGACCACCGGCACGCGATTCAGCGCGTCGCGAAAGGCTTCGGCCAGGAGTTCGCGGTTGTCGCCGACGATGGTTTTGCGAAGAACCTCGATGCCCAGTTTATTCAGCTCTTCCGTCAGAAACAGCGAGTTCGTATCGATCCGGTCCGGTGTCAACAACTCTGACCCAACCGCAATAATTTCCGCTTTCATGCGCAGTATTGTATCTCACGGCTCATCGAAGCGAACTTTTGCTTCTGCACTTGCCTTTGTAGCGGCCGCCTTCTGAGGCGGGCGCATTTTTAACATTACGCATCGGTCAATAACCTGTGTTATTATCCTCCTGGGTTCGATCAGCACCCAAACATGTACTTTCACAAGAATATTCGTCTCTCAATGGGCAGCTACGTAGGTCGCCAGTTCTATTTTATGACACTATGTTGCTGCGACCGGCGCCAGACATTCTCCGACCCCACATCCTGTTGTTGGCTTCTCGAAGTTCTTCGCTCGGAATCCGCGGCACGGGGCTTTGCAATCCACGCCTACTGCATCATGCCCGATCATATACATGTCCTGGCCGAGGGCCTACTTCCCTCCAGCGATTTTACGAACTTCGTCAAAGCGCTCAAGATCAAGACAAGTCGCGCCCACCACCAAAATGAGTCGCAACCTCTATGGCAGAAGAAGCACTTCGATCATATTCTCCGCCCAAACGAGCCAATCGAGCCGGTTGCCTACTACATCTGGATGAATCCTGTCCGGAAAGGATTGTCCCGTGCCGTCGGAGAGTATCCGTTTGCCGGATCGCGCACTCAAATGTCTGCGCAGATGTCGTCTTCCTCCGCTTTGTGGTGTCCGCCGTGGACGTCAAAAGCGCCCACCTCAGAAGGCGGCCGCTACAAAATCCCACAAAGAGAGGAATGAATCAGCCGAGCAGGGGCAGGCCGCGAACGTTCCAATCGAGGGTAAAGAGGGCGCTGTTGGAAGCGAGAATGGCGCGGCCGGTGGGCAGGAGAGAGAGTCCCACGAGGGCGGAGCCGCTGAGCACATGCTCCGCGTGGCCCTGTGGCGTGATTTTCACGATGCCGCGGCGCCCGCCGAAAGATGCAACCACATACAAGTTCGATTCGCGGTCAAAGGCAATGCCTTGCGGCCGGCCAAGGCCGCGATAGAAGACAATCACCTCGCCACCCTGGGTGATGCGGTAGACGCGGTCGTAACTGGAAGTGGTGGGGCCGGTCACGTAGAGTTCCCCGCTCGGATGAAACGCCAGATGGTAGGCGGCAACCGAGGGCTCCAGCGTGGCGAAAACAAAAATTTCCCGCGAGGGGCTGATTTTGAAAATGGTGCCGCTGCGATCACCGACAAAGAGATTTCCGGCGCGATCGAAAGCCAAACCCGTGGCGATGCCCATGCCTTCGATCCACTGCTCCGACTGGCCATCGGGCGTGACGCGATGGATCGTGCCGTCGTGGCGGCAGGAGACGAAGAGATCGCCCTTCACGTCAACAGCCAGGCCCGAAGGATTGATTAGCGAAGTGACGTAGGGTTTCACGCTGTAGTTGGCGGTGATTTTGTAGAGCGAGACTGGCACGCGCTGTCCACGCGGGCCGCTGAACGTGACATAGATGTTGCCGTGGGCATCCACGGCGGGGTTCGCCACGGGATGCAAATTGTCGGCGATCTGGAACCCGATCGAAACAGGGAACGGCTGGCTCTCGCTTTGCGCGTTCGCGATCTGAATTGTGCCGCCACTGGCGCTTTCCGGAACACGCGCAATCAGGCGATTACTGCTGGCGAGCGAGAGCGGCGCTTCGGCTTCTCCAAAACGGACTACCGGGCGCGCGCCAGGCCGCGAGGTGAAGCCGCTGCCATACACAATAATTTCGCCGCCCGGAATGGCGGCGGAGGGGGCGATGCGCTCTATCCGCGGAACGCCGTTCTTTTCTGTCGAGGAGCCGAAGCCGAGTTTCATAACAGGAGCACGATTTTACAGCAGGTGCCGGGATTTCGCAGCCGGTACCCGCTCTTTCGCCGCTAGCTTGCTGGCGCAACCGATTATAACCAGTGAAAGTGTAACGCGAGACGCAGGCAAATGGCAGCGTAGATCCCCGCCATCCAGTCATCCGCCATGATGCCCCAACCGCCAGGAAGATTTTCGAGGCGGCGGCACGGGAAGGGCTTGGCGATATCGAACAGGCGGAAGAGGATGAACCCGGCAAGAAGGAATTTCCAGTTCAGCAAACTGAAGGCCAAAAACTCGGCAAACAACGGACCGTCTCCCAATGCTCGGGAGGCCGGAAGAGCAATGGGAACAAGAGCGAGCAGAAGAGTCAATTGCTGGCCAGAAACCTCGTCGATTACGACGAACTGAGGATCCTTTAGCCCAGTCCACCGTGCGATACGCGAACCGCTCCATACGCCGAGAGAAACAAACAGGAGAAAGAGAAAAAGGCTGATCAGGGGGAAGAGAGATGTAGGAGTATCGCCAGCAACGTGCGCAGCTGCCGCATAAATTGTGCGGTTAGAAAACCTTGGTCCCAAGCTCAGGAGCCAGACGGCTGCACTGGCCGAGGAGAAGATAACACCAACGAGAGAGCCCCAGGTGCCGGGACCGGGTTTCAGATAACCGGTGCCCAGGGCAGTCGCTATCGCGAACGCGAGGCGGGGTTTCTGTGCCGAAGAATCCCGCGTGGCTGCGGGTGTATCATTGGACGTTTTCATCGGGTTCATGGCGGCCTTTTTGTTGCGTGGGGCGATCGGCTTCGAGGAGTTCTTCTTCGTCGAAGACAGGATCGGAAACAACATATTTTTTGGAGGTCCAGGCGCCGAGATCGAGCAGGCGGCAACGCTCCGAACAGAAGGGGAAATCCGCATGCTCGGCGGAGTCCGTAGGCTTCTTGCAGATGGGGCAGCGGTGTTTCATATCAAAGGAAGAGTCTTACCACAGACGGCGCGGATGAGCACAGAGGGATCGAAGAATCTTAGCCAAGAACGCGCAGTGGCGCGCCGGTGGAGATACGAGTGAGGGCTTGCGGCGGCGGGGCCGCGGCGACCGTCGGCAACGTGCGCAGGGCGGGCCGCGGAAGAATCTCAACGACGCGGGCGATCAGGTCGTAGGCGTCGGTCTTGGTGATCTCGACGCGCGCCACATCGCCGGGCTGAGCAGTTATCGCGAGAGAGGACGGCGTCGCGCCGGGAACCTCAATGTCGGTCAGGTAGAGCTTGCCGTCGATGTCCGGAGCCATGCCTTCCAGGCGCGCTTCCCAGACGAGCGGGTTGTCCGCGGACGGGCCTTCAATCAAAGCGGTTTCGACGCGGCCTTTGTAGGCACGCAGCTTCTGACGCGAAATCTTTTTTTGCAGGGCCATCAAGCGATTGCGGCGATCGTTGATTGTGGCGGCGTCAACCTTGCCATCCAAAGGAAAACTCGCAGCGTTATCCACATCCGAGTATTCAAAGACACCCACCCAATCGAGTTCGGCGGCAGCGACGAATTGATAAAGCTCCTTGAAATCGGCGTCCGTTTCGCCGGGAAAGCCCACGATGAAGCTGGTGCGCAGGGTAACACCAGGAATCGTGCCGCGCATGCGTTCGAGCAATTTCAGGAAGGCGTCACCGTTGGAGCCGCGCTTCATGCGGGCAAGAACATTGCGGCTGGCGTGTTGCAGCGGCACGTCAATGTACTTGGCCAGGCGCGGATGGGCCGCAAGCGTGTCGAGAAGTTTCTGGGTGACGCGGTTGGGATAGGCGTACAGAAAACGGACCCAGGTGAGGTCTTCGACCTGCGCGAGCTTTTCAAGAAGAACCGCCAGGCCATCGCGGAGGCCGAGATCTTCGCCGTAGGAAGTGGTGTCCTGGCCGATGAGGGTGATTTCCCGCGCACCGGCAGCGGCAAGATTTTCGGCTTCGCGAATCACAGATTCAAAGCGGCGGCTGCGAAACGCGCCGCGCAACTGGGGAATGATGCAAAACGTGCAGGGATGATCGCAGCCCTCGGCGATCTTGATGTACGCCTGATGCTTTGGCGTGGTGATGATGCGCGGCGTGAGGTCGTGATAGAGGAACGAAGGAGGCTGAGCGGGCAGGACTTTCAGGTCGCCCTCGACCGCCTCCAAAATGCGCTCGATTTCACCCGTGCCAACGACGGCGTCCACTTCGGGCACCTGCTGGAGGATTTCAGCGCGGAACCGCTCCACCAGGCAGCCGGCGACGATCAGTTTCCGGGCCGCGCCAAATTTCTTATGCTCGGCCATTTCCAGAATGGCCTCGATGGATTCTTTTTGTGCCGGCTCGATGAAACTGCAGGTGTTGACGACGAGGATTTCGGCGTCGTCGGCGCGCGGCGTAAGTTCGTAGCCTTCGCGCGCCAGAATGCCCATCATCACCTCGCTATCAACGAGGTTTTTGGGGCAACCCAGAGAGATGAATCCGACCTTGGTCATGGAGCGAAAATGCGCGTGGGCGCAACCTTTTGACTTTAGCATAGGCGGCTAAGCTGCATATGCATCCTCCTCTTGCTCCTCCTCTGCAGTGCGCCACATCCTACTCCCCGAATAGGGTGAAGTGAACAAAACGCCTCGCTGGACACCGGGATGTTTTGCCAACGGGCCTCGTTGTATAATCCGCCACACCAGTAAGCGCGGAGCTAAACATGGATCGGCGTTCTTTTCTCTCGCATTCCGGCCAGTTGCTTGTCGCCACAGGGTTAGCTCCGAGGATGTTCAGCGAGAATCCTATGCCTGAATACAACCAATCCCGTCCTCTCTCCTTTTCCAATGATTGGATCGAAAGCCTGCTCGTAAGCGCGGCGCGAGATTTGCCGGTGGACGATGCCATCGTCGTGAATCTCTCGACCACGCCGTTGCTCTTCAGCGCCGGAGCCGAGCGCGGAACCATTCTCCCTTGGAAATCCGCTGTGCTCCGGCATTGCACCGTGAAGAGCTGCGACTCGCTCGCCTTGCTTCACGTGCGCCAGCGCGCCAATCTCGGGGGAGTCGCGCTCGGCTGGGACTGGTACGGCCGGCGCATTCCAGAATATCCGCGGGGCACTCCTCTTTACATCTCGTCCCAGGATGACATCGGCGAAGTCCAGCTCGATCCATTCGCCTCCTTCGCCCACGTGGATTCCGCTTCGCCGCGCCGCTATCGCCTGAAGCTGAATCTCTGGTACACCCCGGAAGAAACCGATTGTGGAATCCATACGGGGCACAAATTTCTGGAGGTGCACACACAAGTTCTTGGCACGGGTCACATGCAAAAGTTCCGCGAAAACAATGCCGACACGCAATACGAAGACATTACGGTGCCACCAGGGTTCACCCATGACCCGTTTTTCACCTTGCGTAGTGACGCCACATTCAGCTATCCATGGCACCGCTATTATTCCGAAACAGACTGCATCTGGATGGCGATCGAGTTGCACCCCGTCTGACTACCTTGCGAATCGCGGCGGAAACAAAGGCGGAGTTCATCGTGATGGGCGCGAAGGAAAGGGTAACTCTCGCAGGCAACGTGACCCACACATGGGCATATCGAGCGGTCTAATCAGGGGACAAAGCCAGAAGGCGCGGAATGCGAGGCCGAAACATTTTGTCCTCGGGGATTCGACCCTGAGAAGCGCAGAATGATTTTCAAAGGCTGAGCTTCCATTGTCCTGCTATCTGAATTATCGGGAGTATTTGTTGAAGCGCAAAACCATCTTATCGTCCTTCCTGTTCGTTGCCGCCTTTGCTTTCGCGGCCTCCCCAGCCAATCAACCCTTCGGCGAATGGCATCGCCTCTCCGGCACGCCGATCCTCTCTCCACGAGGTACGACTTGGGAATCCGCCGGCACCTTTAACCCCGCGGTCATTTTTGTTCCCAGCAAAAATAACGAGAATTCGGCCGACGGAACTTTTGTGATGCTCTACCGGGCTCAGGATGCCTCCGGCACCTCCCGCCTCGGCTACGCGGAAAGCACCGACGGCATTCACTTCACTCGCCGCCCCGAGCCCGTCCTCTCCCCCGAAAACGACTACGAAAAAGACGGGGGTGTCGAGGACCCACGCCTCGTGCTCATCAACGGCACCTACTACCTCACCTACACCGGGTACAACAAAAAAGATGCACAGCTCTGCCTCGCGACCTCCGTAGACCTGGTTCATTGGGGGCGCCAGGGGGTCATCCTCCCTGCCTACAAAGGCAAGTGGAACGTCGGTTGGACCAAGTCCGGGGCCATCGTTCCCGAAAAAATCAACGGCCATTATTGGATGTACTGGCTTGGCACAGCCGCGGACAAGACCGACCAGATGGGCCTTTCCTACTCCGACGATCTGCTTCACTGGACCGAAGCCACCGACACTCCGGTTCTTCCGAGCCGTCAGGGAAAGTTTGACGCGCGCGTCGTAGAGCCCGGCCCGCCGCCCATTCTGACGGCGCAGGGCATCGTCCTCGTCTACAATGGCGCCGACGACCATCTCGTCTATCGCACCGGCGTGGCCATTTTTGACCGCCACGACCCGCGCAAGCTCATTGAACGCAGCGACCAGCCCATCTTCGCTCCGGAAAGAGACTGGGAAAAAGTGGGCCAAGTGCCTAACGTGGTTTTCGTCGAAGGATTGTCGCGTAAAGGCGACCGCTTCTTGTTCTACTATGGCGCCGCCGACAAATACGTGGGGGTCGCCGAAGCTCCCGCATTGCCCGGCGTCACCGCGCAATAGGACTAGCACAACCCAAAACTTTGCCGACTAAGGCCGCGGCGGAATGACACGCTATCGATTGTGGGCGTGCACCTTTTCACGATGCAGCCAGGACAACCAATCCGCACGGCACTGCGAGCGGCTGCGCGGCCTACTCCGGGAGCTTCGTCTGGCCGGTGATGCTGAAGGCTGATTCCACAACGGGAGCGGCTGTGCCGGGCTGTCCGCCGCCGATCGAGAGACTGTAAGACCCCGGCGCGATGATGCGGTCGCCGCTCTCGTTGACGTAGCTGAGGTCGCGCGGGTTGACGGCCAGCCGGACATGCGCAGTCTCGCCAGCTCGAATGTGCACGCGCGTGAAGCCGCGAAGTGCGCGGATGGGCGCGCCGGGAAGTTTGGGGAAGGTCAGGTAAAGCTCGACAACCTCGTCGCCGTCGCGCTGGCTGGTGTTCTTCACATCAGCATCAACGTTGAGCGGGTCGCCAGCATGTAGCTCCTTCGAGGAGAGTTTGACATTGCTGTAGGCAAACTTCGAGTAGCTGAGGCCGTAACCAAAGGGATAGAGCGGCGTGCCGGTGAAGTAGCGGTAGGTCCGGTTCGCCATCGAGTAGTCCTCAAAAGGCGGAAGCTGGTCGACGCCCGTGTAAAACGTAACCGGGAGACGGCCGGAGGGGTTATTGACGCCGACAAGAGTCTGCGCGATGGCCGCGCCGCCTTCCTCGCCGGAGTACCACGCTTCGAGTATGGCGTTCGCGTGCTCCTTCACCCAGTTCACGCTGAGGGCGCTGCCATTCATCAGCACCACCACCAGCGGCTTGCCCGTCGAGGCCACGCTCTCGAGCAAATCCTGCTCGGGCTTGGGCAGGTCGATGCTGGTGCGATCGCCGCCTTTGAAACCATCCTCGTTCACTGGCATCTCCTCGCCTTCGAGTTCGCTGGTGATGCCGACTACGGCCACCACGACGTCCGCGTCCTTTGCTGCTGCAATGGCTTCGGGCGCAGGCCGTGGTTCCAGCTTGGACCACACCAGGCGGGTCGCCGCACTGTCGTCCTGGCCGAGTCCGAAGTCGACCTTCAATGCGTAAGGCTTGCCTTGCTCAAGGTGCACGCGGCCAAGCTTCGTCTCCACACCGTTGGTGTGGTACGACATCGTCACTACCTTGCCATCGAGCGAGACGCGGAAGAAGCCATCCCCGCGAAGACCGAAATTGTAATCGCCGGTAGCTTGCGGAGTGAGGGTCGCTTCCCAACTGACGACGAGCGAATTCTTCCCGGCTACCTCAGGCGGCAACGAGCCCGTCGAGAGGCCGATGCCCGGCTCGATGCGGCTGGCGAGCGGCGGAGGCGCGGCTGCCGAGCCCAGAGTAGCCAACATGTCGATCATGGAGAAGTAGCTGGCTCGCACGCCCGGCTTGCCGTCGGTGCTCAGCAGTTCGCCAGGCACGGGCGAGGCATCCTTGCTCAGGAACTGCGTGCCAGGCACAAAGCGGATCTGCGCGCCGGGAAACTCCGCCCGCAGGCCGTCCAGAACGGAGACGGAATGGGTCGGAATCCCGTTGTAGTTGCCCAGCAGCACCGGCGTCTGATCGGCCAGGGGGCCGACCACGACAATCTTCACGCCCGAGGTCTTCAAGGGCAGAATGCCGTCATTCTTCAGCAGCGTCATCGACTCATTGGCCAGTTTGCGAGCCAAAGCGCGATGCTCGGGGCCGTCTAGCAGCTTCTCGTTGATCTTCGTGTACGGCACCATCTCCGGGGGATCAAACATGCCCAGCTTCATCCGCGCGGTGAACAGCCGCCTGAGCGCCACGTCGATGTCGCTCTCCTTCAGGAAACCTTGCTTAACGGCCTCGATATAGGGCGCGTAGTCGTGGTCGTCGTTCACCTTGGCGAAAAAGTCGATACACTCGTTGTCCATGCCGCGTTGCAGACTGATGGCCGATGCCTCGGCCTGCGTCGGCTTGAAGTGGTGACCGTTGAAGATGTTGCGCACCGCCTCGCAATCCGACACCACATAGCCCTTGAAGCCCCACTTGCCCCGCAACTGGTCCTCCAGCAGGAACTCGTTGGCGCAGGCCGGCTGGCCGTTAATGGAGTTGTAGGCGCACATGACAGAGCCCGCCAGGCCCTCGGTCACCGTGGCGCGAAACGCCGGCAGATACGTGTCCAGCATATCGTGCTTGCTGACGGGCACATCCGCCGCGTGGCGCGTGGTCTCTGGCCCGCTGTGGACGGCAAAGTGCTTGGGGGTTGAAATCGTGCGGTAGTAGCGCGGGTCGTCGCCCTGCATGCCGGTGACAAAGGCCACGCCCATGCGCGCGGTCAGAAAGGGGTCTTCCCCGTACGTCTCCTGGCCGCGGCCCCAGCGCGGATCGCGGAAGATGTTGATGTTCGGCGCCCAGAAGTCGAGTCCCTCAAAAATGTTGCTGTGGCCCATGCGGACCGCTTGCACATGCTTGATGCGGCCCTCGGTGCTGATAGCCACGGCCATCGCGTGGATAGCCGGTGCGTCGAAGGTGGCGGCCAGGCCAATCGGCTCGGGAAACTCGGTCGTTCCATTCATCAGCACGCCGTGCAGCGACTCGCTCCACCAGTCATAGGCCGGAACTTGCAGGCGCGGGATAGCGCGAGCCTGATTCACAAGCTGCGAGGCCTTTTCTTCCAGAGTCATGCGGGAGATAAGATCATCCACGCGCTGCTCGATGGGCAGGGCAGGATTGAGGTAGGGTGCGTTGGACGGAGGCGTGACAACCTGGGCAGGCAGACGTGAAGGACCAACGGCAAATCCTGCCAGTACGACGGCGACAATCGCGACGTATTTCGTGAATTGATTCGATTGCATCGAGCTCTCCTGTGCTACAAGAAAATTTTCAGGCGAAAAACTTTTGTACGGTCGCGCTGGCGGCCGTGTGACTTGACCAACCCGGGTTTCCGTACCGGTTTCGTTAAGAGAGAGAGCATCACTGTGACCGGGCCGCCTTTTTTGCAGCAACTTCAGGGCGAGTTTGCGGCCGATTGTCACGCAATCAGACCACAACCCGCCGCGACCTCATTGACAAATTCGTTTGGCGTTTTCTTTCCGAGAGCCTTGGGAGGCCGACTCTCGTTGGATGCACCACGCCAAGTCTCCACGATTTGCTGCGCCTCCGTCAACGGGTAAAAGACCTCTACACTGAAGAAATCATCTCGCAGCTTCCCGATGAAGCAGTTACAGTGGCGCTAACCAGAGAAATGGATTCGACGCTGTCTATTCAGGTGGGTCCTTTGTCAGTGAGCTACGCCGATATGTGAAAACCCCGACTCCACAACCCCCAGCGACGCCAAAAAGGAGTGCACCCAAACCAAAACAGGCAATCTGCAAAAGGTACTGCCACGTTCTGATATCAGCCTGCATTCGCCGTGCGTATACCATGAGGAAGCCACTAGCTGCGGCAGTGGCGACAAACGCCATCCCTTACATTTCGCGGTTGAAATTCTTCGGCTTGCCCTTCCATGCGGCGTACGCAATGGCTGCAGCTATCGATGGAACCACTACGAAGAAAGTGAACAAAAGTAATCCCGCTTCAATCCATAAGCCTGCTTTTGAGTCCATCGTGGTGGAAGCATAATTGACAACAACCTAGACATCAAGGGAACACCCAAACGACGCATCAGGACTGGACACAGGTGTCTGTCGGGAACAGGGATTCCCCCCAACTAATGGACCTGGTACCCGATCAATGCGCAAATCGGAAACTGACACACTGCCGAAGCCTCTGCCCATTTGACGGCGAAAACCCAGGCCCCTAAGCTTTTCCGATGCAGCCCGGACAACCATGCCGCACCCCGCAAAAGAAAGCTAGCGGGGGCGCGGCACAGCGCGGATTTGCTCCAGGAGGGCGCGCAGGCGGAAGGAATCGCAGGGCTTGTCGCCGAAACGGGCCTGTGCATATAACTCCGTGAATTCACGAACCGGGCCGGCGAGATCGGGGCGCAAGCCGGAAGAAGTGGCAAATTCCAGCGGCGTTTGCGTGATGGGCCGGGCCAGGCCGCGCTTTTCGAGGAGCCGCAAAAGTTCGGCATAGAGGCGCGAGGCAAGTTGCGGGTTGTTGCGCTCCGTCGGCGCACGACGAACCTGCCAGAAAAGCGCCAACCAGCGCAGCGCAGCGCGAATCCAATCGAAGCGCAGGACAACCAGGGCAAACACCAGCGCAATGGGAAACACAATGCTGAGCCGGGGGTGAACGGCTTGCCAAGCCGTCAGTCCGTTCATGCCGCGGCGCTTCATGCGCTCGAATTTCCGGCGCGCTAAACCGGCCCAATCCGTGGAATTTTGCCGGACGCTTTTCGCCAGTTGGATCTGATGCGAGAAATCGTAGTTGATGACCCACTCGTTCCAGTTGAGCTGAAACCAATCGACGTATAGGGCCAGCCGGGAAAACAACCCGGTGGCGTCTCCCGCGCCCGGGGGAGTGGGGTCGAAGGTCACCCATCCGGAACCGGGAAAGTACGCTTCCACCCAACTGTGCGCGTCGCTGGCGCGGACGATGTAGTCGCCGGCGACGTCGTTGTATTCACCCGGGAGGAAGCCGTTCACTTCGCGGGAGGGAATGCCAAGTGTGCGCAGCATGATGGCCATCGCGGAAGCGAAGTACTCGCAGTGGCCCGCGCGGGTCTCAAAGAGAAAGTGAGCGAGGGGATCGTCGCCGGGCTTGCTCCTCAGGTTGAGCGTGTAAGTGAAATTGTCGCGCAGGTAACTTTCCATGGCCACGGCCTTGTCGAACGGATTGTCCGACGAAGCGGCGATCTTCCTGGCAAGCTCCGGAATGCGTTGATCGAGTGCGGGGGGAAGCTGGAGGTAAGTGTCGAGGACCTCCTGGGGATAAACGGAGCCGGCGGTGCGGGCGCGCACGGGCCGCGGCTGAGGAAGAACGGAAACGCCGTCGTAGCGGATCTGCCCGAAACTATGCGAAGCGTTGAATACGGACCCCGTGGAATCCAGGGCCAACGAACTGCCGTGGACGGAAGCGTAGTAGGTGTTCGCTCCAGCGAAAAAATTGCCTCGCAACTTGACCACCTGAGCGGGCGCGAACAGCGCATCACTGGCGATGGGCTGAAGCAGGACGGTGAATTCGAGTGTCACGGCCGGCGGCGCTTCGAAGTCATTGCGGCTGGAAAGAATGATCCAGCCATCAGGCATGGGCGATTGGATTTGCCGGTTCGATTCATCGTTCGTCCACCGCTTGCCGTCAAAATTGCTCAAGGCGATGCCGCGCCAGCGCAGCATCGGATACTTGACCGGCGAGCCGGTGCGCACGCGCATGACCACCGAAGTGCTCTGCTTGATCTCGCCAATCTGGCCGAGCTCGACGTTGTCCGTGAAGCCGCTCATCAGCGAGGGGTGAAAGCCGCTCCGCGCCAGGTAGCCCGCGCTGAAACGCGGGAAGAAGAAGAACAATAGGGAGCCGAATGCGACCCCGCCAATCGCCACGCTGAGCACGGCGAGCGCCAGGGCACGATGGAAGCGCCGTTCGGTTACCGAACGCGCCTGCAGCGGAGGGAAAACTGCCCCGGTGGCGCCTCGTCGAATTTCCAGACCGACAAAGGTAGCCACCCCGAAAAGCAAGAAAGCAAGGAAGAATGCCAGGAAGTACGTATCTATGGTGAAGACGGCGGCGGCCAGCAGCGCGGCAAAAGCCAGCATGGCCAGGAAGACGTCATCGCGATCCGTTACGGCGCTATAGAGCCGCAGGACGGTGACGAAGAGTAGAAAGTGGACGGCGGCGAGCAGCGCTGCGTAGATCGTGGGATTGCCCGTACCCTCGGCAAGCGAGCGAGAATAAAACAGCATGTCCACGGGAACAACGAGGACGTAGGCGAGAACGAATCGCGTGGCCGTGCTTTGCCGCAATTCCGCGGGGTGGCCGCGCCACCAGCGGATGCCCTTGTAGAGAATCGCCAGCGGCGCAACGATGCTGCTGATGGCATCGAGCTTGCCGGTAGCGGCAAGCGCCAAAACGCCCGAGAGCACAAGGAAAAAAAGGGCCGTGCGATAGAAACGATCGGCCGGGAGCGAACTGCCGGGAGATGCGATGGAAGAAGCCATGGTGCAACCCTCAGAATAGCATCGGGCGAGCGATGGCCGGCTGAGGGAAAACGAACGGGTTATCGTGAAGAGCAAAGGGATAGCAGTGTTCAGATATCAGTGATCAGGAGGCAGGCTGCGGTCTGGACCGCGCGCTAGCTGCGTCATGAATCCAGAGCGGCACGCGCGATTTTGCGCGTCAGGTTGGAGATCGGAACGCAGGAGAGCTCGGAAAGCGGCAGGACTTTCGCCCCGGCGAGCTGCGGAAGCTTCTTCAGATTTATCCGGAAAGGCTGCAACGTGATCGAGCGGTAGGTGACGGTGTGGCGGATTTTGGGCAATGGTTCGAGCGCCACGGAGAATTTGTGGCCGCGCAGCAGCGATTCTCTAAGATACGCGCGCAAATCGAGAGCGGCGTTGCGGTGAACTTCGATGGTGGGGAAGTGCCACATGCGCGAAACAATCGCGCCCACATCGGCTTTGTGCGCCGGGCCGGCCTGCGGCCTTGGCGGAGGCAGGAGGAGCGTGTGACCCTGGGGATCCAGCAGGACGGCGGCCGCGAGTTGGAGTTCCACCGTGGCGCGTTTCTTGCGTTTTTCCGGAATAGTGTCCGCAAGACCCAGCTTGCGAGCCTGGCAGAATTCGTTGACAGGGCAGAGAAGGCACTGCGGCGACTTGGGCGTGCAGAGGATGGCGCCAAGCTCCATCACGGCTTGATTCCAATCGCCAGGCGCGCTTGGTGCCAGCAGCGCCTCGGCGGTTTTCTGGAGTTCCTGCCAGCGTTTGCCTGCGCGCAGATCCCCGCGAATTGCCTGTAAGCGGGCCAGGACGCGGGCTACATTGCCGTCGAGCACGGCGAGTTTCTGGCCATAAGCAATGCTAAGAATGGCCGCGGCGGTGTACTTGCCGATGCCGGGGAAAGCCAGGGCCTCCGCCTCCGTGGCTGGAAAAACGCCGTGGTGGAGAGCCACGATTTGCTGCGCGGCCTTGTGCAGATTGCGCGCGCGCGAATAGTAGCCCAGGCCGGACCAGAGGCGGAGAACTTCTTCCTGTGGGGCTTCGGCAAGGGCCCGCACATCGGGGAAACGCTCGAGGAAGCGCTCGTAATAAGAAATGGCGGCGGCTACGCGGGTTTGCTGCAGCATGATTTCCGAGAGCCAGATGCGGTATGGATTTTTTAAGCGGCGCCAGGGAAGATCGCGCTGGAATTGCGAAAACCACGCAAGAAGATTTTTGCGGAAGCGGGTGAGTGCGGGTCCGGTGAGCATCGGCGCGACTAGTTTCGCACAAAACAACGCGTGACGAGGTACCGAGGAACGCGGGGGTTCACCGCGCATTCTCATGAGATGCAATTTTGCCCGCTACGCAAGGAGCGTAGCACGCTGTCATCCTGAGGCGCGCGTCGTTCGCGCCCCAAAGGATCTCGACGGACAAACCGAGCACAATTTTTGACGTTGAGGTCCTTCGGCGATCCTTATCGGATCGCCTCAGGATGACAATGCCTTTCTGAATTGGAACGACGGATGAATTGTAGTTTGTGAGAAATCCAAGTTAGGACAAAGGATCTTCCGCGAAAACGACATACGAGGAATTCCAGATGTCGGCGGGAATGGAGCCGCGGGGCTGCGAGGTGACAACAATTTTGCAGGAATCGGGATTAGCTGCCAGTTGCGAGAGCAGATCGTGACCTGGCGCCGGCGCGAGGGGCTGGACGAGTGCCAAGTGGCGCAAGACGGCGAAAATATTCTCGGTGGCGGGAGCCAGGGGAACCTCCGCGCGGACACTGCGGAATTCGAGTTGCGCGTTGCGTTCGTGGAAATTCCAGGCAATGGCGGCACACAAGCTCACGGCGCGCTCGAAGCGTTCTCTTTCGTTCGCGGAAGAATCGGGTTGCGCCGCGGGACTGTAAGGATCGAAAACCAGCAGGACGCGGTAGTCGTCCTCACGGGCGAATTCGCGGACCATCAGCACGCCGGTGCGCGCGGAAGCTTTCCAGTGGACATGGCGTGCGCTGTCATTTGGCATGTAGTCGCGCAAGGCGTAAAGATCCTGGCCGCGGCCTTTGGCCAGGCTTTCCACCGCTCCTTGAATGCCGGGCAGAACCTCCAGAAATTCCGGCGTGGCTTCCACGGAGGGATAGACGAGCGCCTCCGTGGCGAGATCGATGCGCCGGGCTTTCTGCAGAAAGCCAAAGGGAAAACGCGTGACGATGCGAAACGCTTCCTGGCGGTAGACGCCGCGCTGGGAGAAAAGCATCGGCACGCTCTGCCGCGCCGATGTCTTCCGGGGAAGATACGGAAAGTAGACGGGAGTTTCCAGCAGCGCAGCCGCGGGCGCGCCCTTTTTCTTCACCCCTTCCACGCGAAGAGAAAATGAGGGAAGCGTGAGCTTTTCATTCTGGAGTTCGACGGCGGTACGCACCATTTGGCCCGCGAAGATGTGCTCCGGCAGGTTCAGGCGCATGTCCACGCCAATAAGCGTGATGGAGGAAAGAATGCCGGACATGAGGATGCTGGCGATCAGGCAAGCGAGGACAAGGAAGAGAAGGTTGTTGCCGGTATTGATGGCCGCAAGGGCCACCAGGACGATCACCGCGATGTAGATCCAGCCTTCCCGCGTAACACGGTACTCCATGCGGTAGCCGATCCAGCGAAGCGGCGTGCGTTTGGCCAGGACGGGAACCAACGTGACGGACACCCAAGCGGCCACCACGAGTGCGGTGATCGCGGAAGCGCTGGCCAGAAACAGGTTGCCAAGTTGCGCGGCAGCGCCGGAATAGAGAGCGAGAATCAGGGCGACGCTGAGGGCCGCCATGGAGAGAAAGAAGGCGCGGACCGCGGGGCGATCCGATTTGGCTATGAGATTGGCGAATGTGGAGGAGAGAGAAGGCATGTGAGTGATGTCAGAACTCGGTGGCCAACAATCGGGAATCGGCAGCCATAACTGGTGAATTCAAGCGCTTCGTGGCGCTACAAGGGCACGCGCACCGATTCGACGATTTCGCGCAAAACATTTTCCGTCGTCTCCGATTTTTTCTGCAGCGTAGCGTGGCGCGCGCTGGCAACCACTCGATGCGCGAACACGGGGACGGCCAGTTGCTTGAAGTCGTCGGGAAGACAGAAATCGCGGCCATCGAGAAACGCCCGCGCCTGTGCGGCACGTTGCAGCATCAGCGTGCCACGAGGGCTGACCCCCAGGGCGAGCTGGTCCGACTTGCGCGTGCGATTGACGATTTCCAGGGCGTAATCGTGAAGGCTGGAGTCCACGCGCACGCGGGTCACGGTCTCCTGCATGGAGAGAACGTCGGTGACATCGGCCACCGGCTCCATAGCAGTAACGGGATCGTCGCTCGCGCGGCTGCGCAGAATCTCGCGCTCGGTTTCGTGCGAGGGATAGCCCATCTTCACGCGCATCAGGAAGCGGTCAAGCTGGGATTCGGGAAGCGGGTAGGTGCCGTGATGCTCGACGGGATTTTGCGTGGCGATTACCAGGAACGGTTGCGGCAGCGGCATCGTGCGTCCGTCAACGGTGACCTGCGCTTCGTTCATCGCTTCCAGCAGAGCGGATTGCGTGCGCGGCGTGGTGCGGTTGATTTCATCGGCCAGAACGACGTTGGCAAAAATCGGGCCGTGGCGGAATTCGAACTCGCGCGATTCGGGATTGTAGACGCTGACGCCGAGGACGTCGCTGGGAAGAAGGTCGCTGGTGAACTGGATGCGCTGGAAGGTGCAATGAAAGGATTTGGCGAGCGCCTGCGCGAGCGTCGTTTTACCGACGCCGGGGACGTCTTCGATCAGCAGGTGGCCGCGCGCCAACAGGGTAACCAGGGCAAGCTGGATCACATCCTCCTTGCCGAAAATGACGCGCGCAATGGAGCGCTGCAGTTGCGTGACGATCTGAGAGGTGGCCGTCGGCATTGGTTGAAAACCCTTACTCTTCCTGTTACAAATAGATGCTGGGACGCGCGGGCGGTTGGCGCGAACGCAACACCCTCTACAATTTGACGGGCGGCCCCTTTCCGGGGTTACCCGTTACATGATTACCCGTTCCAGAACGGGCGATTAGCTCAGCGGTTAGAGCGCTCGCCTCACACGCGAGAGGTCAAAGGTTCAAATCCTTTATCGCCCACCACTCCCTGAATTCTCCCATATATGCAAGCGTAAAAGGCGCACCATCCTGCGAGTTTTGTGACTTAGTCGCTATTTGGTCCCTGGGGCAGGCAGGAGGCGGCTTCTCACTGAATTAGATGCGGCTTTGAGAATTGCGTCATGGTCCTCCTGGTCCGCGAAGTGTCCGCAAAGCCATAATCCGCGTTCATCTCCTGTCTCAAATACGCCTTTGTGCACGCGTTTGTAGGGCCCGCCTTCTGAGGCGGGCCGCCGATGCAAATCCATGCTAACCTATCGCTTAATATACCATGTTGGAACTTCCTGTCCGCAAAACGACCCGGCTGTCTCGACTGAATTATCTCGGCCGGACATTTTGCTTCGTCACTTTCTGTTGTTTTCATCGCACTAGCATTTTCCTGGGCGCAAAACGATGTGCATGGATGCTGGACCTCTTGCGTTCGGAATCCGCCGGCAATTCCTTCGATGTGCATGCCTACTGCCTAATGCCTGACCATTTGCATTTCCTCGCGGAAGGAACGGAGCCAACCAGCGATCTACGGCATTTCATAAAGAGCCTCAAGATCAAGACCAGCCGGCAATACGCGGCCCAGTCCAGATGCGTTCTTTGGCAGAAGGGATTCCACGAACACATTCTGCGCGCGACGGAGTCCATACAGGCCATTGCTTGGTACATCTGGCTAAATCCCGTTCGGAAGGGCTTGGTGGCGAAGCCCGGCGATTACCCATATCTGGGCTCGTTTTCGGGACTCGAGCTGCCTACAACGTGGCGTTCACCTGGTTGGTATCCACCCTGGAAGAAAAAACGTGGCCCGATTGTCGAGCGGGGATAATGGTTGAAGTGGCGGCCCGCCTCGGAAGGCGGGCCCTACAAGGGCACTTCGTGCCGACTATTTTCGCTTGGTTTTGCGGGGCGCGCGCTGTTTCTTGCGGCGTACGGGGCGCGGGCGGATCTTGTTGGTGACTTTATAGCCGGCGCGTTCAAAGGCACGCCACATGTACCAACTGGCGACAGTGCGAAATGGGCGCCAGCGCTCGCCAAATTTCAAGAGTTCCTTCGGCTTCGGCATGTGCTTCATGCCGTAGGCCACCGACCAACCCTTCTTCACGCCCAGATCGTGAATGGGCAGCACATCCGGCCGGCCCAAACGGAAAATCAGGAACATCTCCACGGTCCACGCGCCGATCCCGCGCACGGAGACCAGGCGCTCGACGAGTTCCTCATCGGACATCTTCACGGCCTCGTCGTGCGACGGCACCACCCCGCCGAGAGTCTTTTGCGCAAGGTCGCGCATCGCATCCACCTTTGCGCCCGAAAGCCCGGCTTTGCGCAGCATCGGCTTGTGGAATTTGAGGATTTCCTCGGGAGTCGGAACGCCGCGGGTCGCGCTCAGCGCCTTGATGCGCTCGAAGATGGTGGCGGCGGCTTTGCCGGAGATGGATTGGTAGGCGATGGATTCGAGGAGAACCTCGTAAGGAGATTGCGCGTCCGCGACGTCAATCTGGAAGGGTGTAGTCTCCGCGATGAGGCGTTGCAAACATTCATCGCGTTCCGATAAATGGCGGATCGCCTCGGCAAGGTCGAAAGCGAGATTCGTGGGCGGCGTGTTGATGGTCATGGCGGTTCAAGAACATAACACAGAGGAAATGTGTTGGTCAGCGCGAATTACGGCCGCGGTCAGCCAAGCCACAAGGAAAACAGGCCTGACAACCATCGTGTGCTAAGATTCAGAGTTTATGCAAACAGGAATTATTGGACTACCACAAGTCGGAAAGACCACGCTTTTCCGGATATTGACCAAAGCGCACGTGGACGCCAAGGGCGGCCAAGCCACGCATGTCGGCGTAGCCAAGGTGCCGGAGCCGCGGCTGGTGGAACTGGCGAAGCTCTACAGCCCAAAGAAAATCACCTATGCGACGGTCCAGTATGTGGATCTGGCCGGGGTGCAGAAGGAGCGCATGCACGAGAGTTTGGCTTCCCTGCGGGACGTTGATGCCATCGCCCACGTGATTCGCGTGTTTGACGATCCCAGCGTGCCGCACTCCGAGGGAGCAATCGACCCTCTGCGCGATGTGACGAACCTCGATCTGGAGTTGATCCTCTCCGATCATGAGCAGGTCACGCGCCGCCTCGAGCGCGTGGACAAAGATCTGAAAAAGAAAAAAGATCCCGCGTTGGAATGGGAGAAAGCGGTGCTCGAGAAATGCAAAGCGCATCTCGAAGCCGAAAAGCCACTGCGCGAACTGGAGTTGACCCCAGAAGAACGCAAGCCGATTAGCGGCTTTCTGTTCCTGTCGCAGCGGCCGATGCTCTATGTGCTGAATCTGGGCGATGACGAAGCAGCCGAGATGGACAAAGCGGTCGAAAAGCACAAACTGGCCGCGCTGCAGGGCCGGCCAAACACCGCGGTGGTAGCGGTCTGCGGCAGATTGGAAGTGGAACTTGCGGAGATGGAAGAGAAAGAAGCGGCCGAACTCCTCGCCTCCTATGGTTTGAAAGAGCCGGGCCTCAACCGCCTCATCCATGCGACATATGACCTGATGGGGCTATTCCCCTTTTTCACCGCGGGGGAGCCCGAAGTGCGCGCCTGGACGATCCGCAAAGGCTCCACGGCCGTGAAGGCGGCGGGCGAAATTCACAGTGACATCGAGAAGGGTTTTATTCGCGCGGAGGTGGTTCGCTGCGAAGATCTCCTGGCGGCCGGGAGCATCGCCGCCGCGAAGGAAAAAGCGCAGGTGCGCCTCGAAGGGAAAGAGTACATTGTGCAGGAAGGGGATGTGATTCTCTTCCGCCACAGCGGGTAGGGGACCGCTCGTACGCGAGCGACATTTTCTCAGGGGCCAAGACTCTTTCATTGCGAGAGGGCACCATGCCGGAGCTAATGCTCCGCCCCTAAGGCATCGAGTTCTCCATGACACATGATCTTTCATTCCGGATTGCGCTGGCGGCGCTGCTAGGGCTGGTGGCCGCCGGGGGTAACCTGCTGGGCGGTTACTTCGTGGTGTATCGCGAATGGCCCCGCCGTTACCTGCAGTATTTCCTGGCGCTCGGCGCGGGCTACATGCTCTCCGTGGCGTTTGTCGAAGTGATCCCGGAGTCGATACGCCTGGCGGGAGAGCAGGCACTGCTCTTCGTACTCATCGGTTTTTTCCTTGTGCACCTGTTCGAGCACACCATCGCGCCGCACTTTCACTTCGGCGAAGAAACTCACATGGAAGAGATGCAGCACCATCACGCGCGAAGCACCGTGCTGCTCGGCCTGGCGATCCACACCTTCTTCGATGGCGTGGCGATTGCCGCGGGCTTCCTGGTTTCCACCTGGCTAGGCATGGTCATTTTTCTGGCGGTGTTCCTTCACAAGCTGCCGGAAGGATTCACCGTGGCTTCCGTTGTGCTCGCCAGCGGCCAGGGTAAGCGCCGCGCGGTGCAAGCCGCGGGACTTTTGGGCGCCGCAACGCTGGCCGGTGTGCTGCTGACGAGCCAACTGCAAGGCCAGCTCAAGTACGCCTTGCCGCTTTCGGGGGGAGTGACGCTCTACGTTGCGGCCACGGATCTGCTGCCGGAAGTGAACCGCGAGCCCGGCTGGCGAATGGCCTTGCTGGTTTTTGTGGGTGTAGCTACGCTATTGATTCTAAGGGGCTTGTTCCGAGTCTAGGAAGGCGCGCCAAGCGCCCCGTGCCTTCCTCGTCGCGGGTGGCGTAACTGCAACTTTTTGAAGACAAACGGGTTTGTTACAGTGTGGCGGCTATGGTCAGAACCGACGTCCAACTTATGTTGGATGTGAAAGCCGGCGACGAAGCCTCCTTCGAGCTTCTGTTGCAGCGCTATCGCACGCCACTGGTCAACTTCCTGTTCCGGATGGTTCGCAACCGCGAGCAGGCGGAGGACCTGGCGCAGGAAGTATTCCTGCGGGTGTACCGCGCGCGGGAAGATTATGTGCCCAGCGCGAAGTTCACCACCTGGCTCTTCCGGATCGCTACGAACCTGGCGCTGAATTCGATGCGGGACACCCGCTACCAGAAGCTGGAAGTTTCCATCGATGCGCCGGTGACGGTGGACGCCGAAGATGGCGATGAGCGGCCGCTGGATGTTGCGGAGAAACACCCCAATATCGAGCAGCATCTCGTCGAGGATGTGCGGGTGAAAATGATTCGCCATGCCATCAACAAGCTCCCGGAAAAGCAGCGCGCGGCGGTGCTGCTGCACAAATACCAGGAGCTGGATTACACGGAGATTGCGAAGATTCTCAGTTGTTCGGAGAGCGCGTTAAAGTCGCTGCTGTTCCGGGCTTATGAGGCGCTGCGAGTGGAACTAGCCCCGCTGGTGGCGCACAGGTAAAGCACTAGGGTAGGGAAAGAAGGCAGTTATGAGTTGCGAAAAAATGGAAGGCCGCATCCTGGGATACCTCAACGGGCGGCTGAATGAGAGCGAACGGCTAGAGGTTGAGAAGCATCTGGCCTCGTGCGCGCCGTGTTCGGTGCGCGTGCATGAATTTCGCGCCGTGTCCGGGTTGCTGGATGAACTTCCGGTGATCGAGCCCTCGCCCGAATTTGATTTGCGCGCGCGCGCGCGCGTGGCGGCAGAGCCTGTGAAGGAAAGCTGGTGGGCCTGGTTGAGAGTTTCGCCGCGGGTGGCGTTTGCAGCTTCGATGCTGCTGTTGGCGGCGGTGTGGATGGGCTACTACCAACGGCCCCAGCAAGTTCAATTGCCCTGGAACAATCCTGTGGAAGCGGATGCGCAGATGATGCAGGACCTGCCGGTGCTTGAGGATCACGACGTGCTCTCGAATTTCGAGCCGCTGAAGGATTTGCCGGGAAAAGCGGACGACGATTCGGATAATGTGCAGCAGCAACAACAGCAACAGCAGCAGCAACAGATGTAAGAAGGAGAAGCAAAGAGGCTTGGCAGCAAAGAGATGCGGAAGAAGATCCAATTCGGTGTGGTGGCGCTCGCGGCGGTGAGTATCGTCGCGGTGCCGGGGAGTAGCTGGGCGCAGAAGCCGCCCGGCGGGGGCAATCCCGCTCCGCACGCGGACCGGGCGCCGCAGCATCAGGCGCAGCCGAAGTCGCAGGCGTCGCGGCCGCATCAACAGAATCCGAATGCAAACCGTCCCCCGTTGAATCCCAATCGCGCGCCCCAGAATCCGAATCGCCCCGCCGCTCGGCCGCCGCAAGCCCATGCGGGCCCGCAGGGGAATTTCAATAATGGAGCGCGCCCCGGCTACGGAGCGCGACCCAACCTTACGCCCAGGCAGCAATTGGGTGTCGGCGCGGCGCGCCCGTGGGTGGACCGGATGCGCGACCTTTCGCAGGGGCAGCGCGAAAACGTCCTGCAAAACAGCCGCGCCTTTCAGAATCTTTCGCCGGAGCAGCAGAACAAGATCCACCAGCAGTTCAACCAGTGGGACCGCATGACGCCGCAACAACAGGCGAATCTGCGTGAGAATGAAAACACCTGGCGGAATCTCACGCCAGGCCAGCAGCAACACCTTAAGAACGACATCATGCCCAAGTGGCGGCAGATGCCTTGGGATCGCCAACAGTTGATGCGTCAGAAACTGGGCGTGTTGCAGAACATGCCGGAATCGGCGCGGAACCAGCGGCTGAATGATCCGAACTTCACTAGGGGCATGAGCGACGACGAAAGATCCATGTTGCACGATCTAAGCCACACCCACGTCGGCGGCACCCCCGAGCCGCCGGGCGAATAACTATTCCCGGCAAGCTTCCCCTAAAAACCGGAATATTTTGTCATCCCGAGCGAAGCGAGGGATCTGCTTCACGCAAGACCCGGTGCAAGTTCCTGTTCGCCTTTGACGAGTGAGGGTTGCTCTCGTTGGCGTATGCGTTGACAACGAGCGAAGATTCGCGGCATCGTGACATCTGGCGGCGCAACGCATCCAACGCAGGGGAGAGTCCCATTCTCGAATTGTCCACACGATTCCGCGCGCTCAAGCATCGCAACTTTCAACTTTTCATCATCGGGCAATTGATTTCGCTGATCGGCACCTGGATGCAAAACCTGGCTCAGCAGTGGCTCGTCTATAGCCTGACCCATTCCGTCTTGCTTCTGGGTATCTTCGCCTGCGCAAGCCAGGCTCCCATGCTCTTTCTCGCCTGGATGGGCGGCTATGTCGGCGATCGCTACAACCGGCACCGCGGCGTGATCGTGACGCAATCCTGTTCCATGATCCTGGCGTTTGTGTTGGCGGGGCTGACGCTAACGCATGTGATCCGCGTGTGGCACCTGCTCGTGATCGCGCTCCTTGTTGGCATCGTGAATGCCTTCGATGTCCCCATCCGTCAGTCCTTCTTTGTGCACATGGTGGGACAGGAGGATTTGCCGAATGCCATTGCGTTGAACTCCTCCATCTTCAACGGGGCGCGAGTCGTGGGGCCGGCCATCGCGGGCTTTACCATCCTCCTGGTAGGCGAAGGCTGGTGCTTCTTCCTGAACGGCCTTAGCTTCGTGGCGGTGATCGTGGCGTTATTGATGATGCGCATCCCGCGGGGCGAGGCGAAACGCACCCAGGAATCACCCTGGCGCAACTTCACCCAGGGATTCCGTTTCGCCATGGCAGATCTGCCGATCCGCTCCGCGCTGCTTCTGCTGAGCGTGCTGAGCTTGTTTGGCCTGCAATACTCCGTCTTCCTGCCGATCTATGCGCACGACATCCTGCATGGAGGCGTGGGGACTCAGGGACTATTGATGACCGCGGCAGGGGTTGGCGCGCTGTTGGGCGCGCTGCAGTTCGCCGCGCGCACGCATTACAAAGGGCTGGCGCCGGTGATCGGGGCCACCTGCACAACGTGCGCGGTGGCACTGATCATTTTTTCGCAGGCGCGCGTGTTCTGGTTGTGCGCGGGGGTGCTGTTTGTCATGGGGTTTGCCACCACTACGCAGATGGCCGCGACGAACACCATCCTTCAGGAACGCGTGCCGGACCATATGCGCAGCCGGTTGATGGCCGTTTACGCCACCATGTTCATGGGCGTGTCACCCATCGGCGCGCTGATCGCCGGCGGCGTGGCCAAGCATGTGGGGACGCCGAACACGATTCTTCTTTTTGGATTGCTGGTGCTGACGGGGTGCCTTTTCTTCATTACCCGTGTAGTGATGAAGGTGAACAAGACCGGCGCCGCCACGGCTGTCGCGTAGATCCGGCTTTCAATTGCCGCTCGCGGAACCTCTTGCGCCAGAAGCGCTAGCTACAAATCAAAAATCAATCGCGCGCTGTTCGTGCAGCAGCACCAGGTAGCGCAGCAGATCGTCAGTAATGCGCTGGGGCTCCGCTTTTGCATAAAGCGCGTGCAGTTTCTCCGCGATCTGCTGGACGGTGTGCTTGCCGTCGCACAACTGCACAATCTCCAGGCTTGGGCCGCTGAGCCGAAGTTCGCCCCCAGCCGCCAGCAGCAGCATCCGTGGCTGCTGGTTCTTCTCGTTCAAACGAACCCCAGGAGCAAGTCGTGGTGTGGCCGTCAACTCAGGTTTCATCTTGAGTCCTTCCCGGCAGGCAGTGCGCCCACAGGCATCCAGCCAGGTTTCCCATACACAAAATAACACGCCAGGGCGAGGCTGACGGCGAGGCCGTTGGGCAGAATAGGGGCGCTGGGCGGCACAGAAAGCGCGCCACTAGCCCTTGTGCGGTGGGTCCGCGTCGATGCACCGGATGTAGTAGGGTCAGAAGCAGTTTCCCCGCAGCCTTAGATTCCACAAATTATTCACACGTTTTGCGGATTTCGCTTGACTTGACTCAAAAACAGCCTATGCTTTGGACAAAAGTGGGGCAAAGTGGTAAGTAGGGGCATGAAGTAGAGTGTCTTAGAGGGCAGTGGTCATTTGGGGCAAACCGGTTCTCCAACGAAGTGGGTCTCATGAAGCTACGGGGCAATTGTCAGGCGACGGTCGACGAGAAGGGTCGGTTGAAGATACCTGCCGTGTTTCTGGACGCACTCAAAGAGTACGGAACTCAGTTCTATATCACCAGCACCACCGGTGAGACCGCCCGGATTTACCCCATGAAGGTTTGGGGAGAGATCGAAGACAAGCTGGCCAAGACATCGAGTGCGAATAAGGCGAAGCGCAAGTTCTTAATGCGGACGAGCTATTACGGCCAGGCAGTCGAGATCGACGGGCAGGGCAGAGTTCTGGTTCCCGCGGTCTTGAGGGAGTCGGCACAGGTGAAGGGCGAGGTGGATGTGCTGGGCGCTCTCGATTACCTGGAAGTGATGAACCACACGCGGGTTCTGGATCAGTTGAAGAGCGAGCCCTACACCGGCGAGGACGACAAGGCATTGGAAGACTTGGGGATTTGAGCGGGAAGTGGCGAGTGGCCCTTCGGCGAAGCTCAGGGCAAGCGAGTGGCGAGTGGCGAGAAAAAAGGGCAGCGCCACACACGCCGGTAATGTTGCAAGAGGTGCTGGAATGGCTGCGCATCAGGGAGGACGGAATTTACGTGGACGCCACGCTGGGAGCCGGCGGGCATTCGGCAGCCATCGCCGCCCGCTTGTCGTCCGGCCGCTTGATCAGCCTGGACCGGGACGCACAGGCGCTGGCGATCGCGCGGGAGCGTTTGAAAGAGTTTACGAGCCGGGTGACCTTCGTGCACACAGCCTTTTCGAGGATTGCGGAGGCCGTACAAGGGTTGGGGATAGCGAAGGTGGACGGGGTCTTGGCCGACTTGGGAGTTTCGAGCATGCAGCTTGACCGCCCGGAGCGGGGTTTTTCTTTCCGGGAGGCGGGGCCGTTGGATATGCGCATGAGCAGCGGGGAACTGGCGGAAGACGAGCTGACCGCTGAAGAGATTGTGAATCGCTGGCCGGAGAAGGAACTGGCCGACCTGCTCTACCGTGAAGCGGAAGAGCGCGATTCCAGAAGGATCGCCTGGGGTATCGTGAGAGCGCGGCCCATACGGGACACCGCGCACCTGGCAACGGTTGTGGCAGGCGTTCGGAAGCAATGGGGAAGGCAGAAACTGCATCCCGCGACAAAAACGTTTCTGGCGCTGCGGATAGCGGTGAATCGAGAGTTGGAGGAACTCGGGCAGTTTCTATCCCGGACCCCTGCCACTTTAAATTCTGGCGGACGCTGGGTGCTGTTGACCTACCACTCGCGGGAGGACCGCCCGGTGAAGCACGCGTTCCAGGAAGCGGATAAAGCCGGAACGCTGAGGGTGCTCACCAAACACGTGATTGTGCCCGGCCCGGAAGAGCAGGCGGCGAACCCGAGATCGCGAAGCGCGAAACTCCGGTGCGCGGAGAAGGTGTAACCATGGTGGGAAAGAACAAGCCGGCGATGGTGGAGTTTCACACGGTGAAGCGGATCGACAATACGCGCCTGGTGCGCCACGTCGAACCGGTCAAAATGCGCAATCTGTACAAGACCGCGGCGCTCGGCGCTGTCGTTGCGGTTTGCTGCATGCTATACGTCTACCAGCACTTCCGCTGCATTGACCTGAGTTTTCAGTTGGAAGACCTGCGCGTCAAGCAGGAGCAGTCGCTGGCGTTGAATGGGGCGCTGAAGCTGGAAATCGCCACCTTGCGCGACCCCCAGCGCATTGACTTGCTGGCACGCCATCAACTCGGATTGACCGAACCCTCCCCGACGCAAGTGCGCGAGTACTCGGCTTTCGGCGGCTCGGAAGTGGCTGCCGTGCGCTATGTGCGGCCGAATCGCGCGCCTTGACTTCTCGCGCGCGGGCATAGCGGCGGCTGCACTTGTCCGAGTTGCGAAACACCTTTGGATTCCGCCCAGTGCGCGAGCCGATATCAGGAGCCATGCAGCAGGATAGAGTTCATGTCCGTTTACTGATACTTGCCGGCGTGGCCCTCCTCTGGACGACCGCGGTCTTCGGCCGCGTTGCCTACCTGCAGCTTTTCTGTCACAGCGAGTACATGGCCCGCGCATCGCGGCAGCAGCGGCGCATCCTCGATATCACGCCCAAACGCGGCGCGATCTATGACCGCAACATGAACGCGCTGGCGATGAGCCTGCCCGTGCAGTCGGCGTTTGCCGTGCCCTCCGAAGTCAAGGACGTGGCCATGGCCTCGCGACTCCTCTCCGGCGTCCTGGCAATTCCGCAAGACGTGATTCGCCAGAAGCTGGAGGGAGGGGGCACGTTTGTCTGGATTCAGCGAAAACTCCCGCCGGAAAAAGCGGAAGCGGTGAAGTCCCTGAATCTGAAGGGCATCTACTTCCAGGAAGAGAATCAGCGCTATTACCCGAAGCGAGACCTGGCCGCGCATGTCCTGGGATTTGTAGACGTGGACGAGAAGGGGCTTGGCGGAATCGAGCATGAGTACGACAACGTCATTCGGGGGCAGGGCGAAAAGATTGTGGTGATGGCCGACGCGAAGCAACGCTGGTTTGACGGCGGGGAAGCGCAGCGCGACCGCGGCACGAGCGTAGTGCTGGCGCTCGATGAGAAAGTGCAGTACATCGCCGAACGCGAACTGGCGGCAGCGATAGAGAAGACCCACGCCGTCGCTGGCACCGTCATCGTGCAGGACCCGAATACCGGGGCGCTCCTGGCATTGGCCAATTGGCCCAAATTCAACCCTAATGCGGCCGCGGATGCCCCCGCGGAAGCGCGCATGAACCGCGCCATCAGCGCGATCTATGAGCCGGGCTCGACCTTCAAGCTGGTAACACTCGCAGCGGCCTTCGACCAGAACCTCATTCGGCCGGAAGAGAGGTTCGACTGCGAGAACGGTTCGTTGGTGGTGGGCGGACGCCGCATCCACGATCACAAGGCGTACGGAATGCTCACGGTTTCCGAAATCCTGGCGAATTCCAGTGACGTGGGAGCAATGAAGATTGCCCTGCGATTGGGCGCGCCGAAATTTTACGACTACATCCGCGCCTTCGGCTTTGGCACGCCCACGGGCGTGGACCTGCCTGGAGAAAGCCGAGGTCTGGTGGAGCGCCTGCAACACTGGATGCCAGCGTCCATCGGCGCAATCTCCATGGGGCAGGAAGTGGGCGTAACGCCCCTCCAGATGGTCACTGCGGTTTCGGCTGTGGCGAATGGCGGCCTACTGTACAAGCCGCATACCGTTCAACAAATGATGCGCGGTGAACAGATTCTGCCGCTGGATGGTCCTTCAGCGCCTGCCGAACCGCGTCGCGTGATTCGTCCAGAGACGGCGGCGACGCTGCGGCACCTGATGGAAGGCGTGATCCTGAATGGAACGGGGAAAGTCGCGCGGCTTGACGGTTGGACCGCGGGCGGAAAGACGGGCACGGCCCAGAAAATCGATCCAGCGACGGGACGCTACTCCCGCACCAATGTGATTGCGTCGTTCACCGGCTTTGCCCCCATCAACAATCCGGCGGTTACGATTCTGGTTTCCCTCGATTCTCCCCAGGGATGGCCGCATGGCGGCGGAGATGTGGCGGCGCCGGTGTTCAAGCGGGTCGCGGAACAAGTCTTGTCGTATCTGGATGTGCCGCGCGATGTGCCGGTAAGCCCGCGCCTGGTGCAGACGGCCTATCACCAAGGGGCGAGCGCGGAGAGCGAGTCGCTCGATGATCTGGCGCCCGTGGATTTCAATGCTAAGACGGAATCCTCAACTGCAGAGTCGAAAGAGGCGTCTGCCAAAAGCCCCGAGCTCAAGTTGCCGGAAGTGACCGTGGCCGTGGACGAGGGCGGCGACATTCCGGTGCCGGACTTTGCCGGGAAAACAATGCGGGAAGTAACGGAGGCGTGCTTGCGACTGGGACTCAACCCGATCCTGGTTGGCAGCCGGCTTGCCTCTCAACAATCACCAGCGGCAGGATCGAAAGTCCGCCGGGGGAGCAAGGTGACCGTGCAATTTGGCGGCACTCCGGCGCATGCTGGCAATGTGCGCTAGGAAAAGGATTTATCGGGCAAATGAGCAACGGGATTACGGTTGCGGACGAAGCGCGGAAGAGTGCCGCCAAATGCGGCGAGGGCGAACGGAAACACACTGTGGCTGAACAGGGACACCGCTTAGGGCCAACACTGGGCTCTCTTTTGGAGGGCGTGGAGCTGCATTCCGCGGTGCCTTCGCCCGATTTGCGGATTCAGCAAATTGCCTGCGATTCGCGCAAGGTGCAGGCTGGAGCCTTGTTTGTGGCGATTCACGGTGTGGCCACCGACGGGAATATTTACGCCATGGACGCGGCGTCGCGCGGCGCTACTGCGGTGCTGAGCGAAGATCCCGCGCCAGCGGAGTGGCCGCGCAACGTCGCCTGGGTGCAGGTGCGCGAGGCGCGGAAAGCCCTGGCCCTCACCGCTGCGAATTTCTTTGGAAAGCCCGCAAACGCGCTGAAGCTTGTCGGCGTCACGGGAACGAATGGCAAGACCACCACGAGTTCTCTGATCGATTCCATTGTGCGCGCCTCCGGAGCGCAAACCGGCTTGTTCGGCACGATTGCTTACCACACTCCCCGCGGTGAACATCCGGCGCCAAACACCACGCCGGAGTCGGTGGACCTGCAAAGTTTCTTTGCGGAGATTCGCGACGCGCAGGGAACCTATGCGGTGATGGAAGCGAGCTCGCACGCGCTGGCGTTGGACCGCTTGTGGGGCTGCCATTTTGCCGCGGCCGTTTTCACGAATCTGACCCGAGACCACATCGACTTCCACAAAAACTTCGACAACTACTTCGCGGCCAAGCGCCGGCTGTTTGAGGGCACTGGCGCCGGCGCGCCGGATGTGGCGGTGGTGAACACGGACGACGAGTGGGGCAAGAAACTCCTCGGCTTGGGCCAGAAAACGCTCACCTATGGCCTGCAGAATGGCGCCGACCTGACGGCAAAGAAATTTCAGCTCAGCTTCGGTGGGCTGAATTTTGCGGCGCAGACACCCAGCGGGAAAATCCAGGTGCAATCGGCGCTGGTGGGCCGGATCAACGTCTACAACATACTGGCTGCCGTGGGCGCGGGGATCGCGCTGGTTTTTTCCAACGAGATCATCGAAGCAGGCATACGCAATCTGGAAGCGGTCGCGGGCCGGTTCCAGCGCGTTGATCTGGGGCAACCCTTCTTGGTTGTGGTGGACTACGCGCACACCGACGACGCGCTGGAGAATCTGATCCGCACCGCGCGCGAACTCAATCCCAAGGGCCGCATCATCACGCTCTTTGGCTGCGGCGGCTCGCGCGACCGCACCAAGCGCCCCATCATGGGAGAACTCTCGGGACGGCTGAGCGACCTCTCGATTCTCACCAGCGACAATCCGCGCCAGGAAGATCCGCTGAAGATCATCAGCGACGTCGTGGTGGGCATGCAGAAGTCCGGCGGGAAATACATGATCGAGCCGGACCGCGGCAAGGCCGTCGCGCTGGCGATTGACGAAGCGCAATCGGGCGATATCGTGCTGCTGGCGGGAAAGGGTCACGAGGACTATCAGGTCTTTGCCGGCCACACCATTCATTTTGACGATCGCGAAGAAGCGCGAAAGGCCTTGCGCGATCGCGGCTATACGGAGCCCCAGGGTGGCTCAGGATTTGGCACGTAGCGCGCTCGTCTGCTGGCGTGGGACGAGGGCCTGCGAGCCAAGGCAGTAGCTCGCAGACAACTCAGAAGGAGGAGCCCTCAACCGGTGAGAACGCACAGAGATGTGCTTTACGGACGAGGTCAACGCTTCGCCCGAACGCTGGGAAAAGCCAACCTATTGAGGCAACTATGCGGTGGACGCTTACACAAGTGGCTGACGCGGTGGCGGGAAAGCCGGGGCATGGGCTGGACCCCCTGGCCCGGCTGGCCGGTGTCTCGATTGATTCTCGCACTCTACGTCCCGGAGAACTCTTCGTTGCCATACACGGTCCGGCTCACGATGGACACGACTATGTGGCCGCCGCCTTGGAGGGCGGGGCAGTGGCGGCAGTGGTGGCGGAGCCGCTCCTCTCGAAGTATCCGGGGTGGCTGCAGGACCGCTGCATCACCGTTCCCGATACCCTCACGGCGCTGCACCAGTTGGCACGCGCAGTGCGCAAGGATTGGGGCCGGAAAGTTTGCGGAATCACGGGTTCCGTCGGAAAAACTACCACCAAGGAGATCCTGGCGGCACTGCTGGGTGCGAAGCTACGCGTCCTGAAGTCCGAGGGCAATTTCAATAACGAGTACGGGCTGCCGTTGACGCTGTTTCGCCTGGAAGAGACGCACGACGTCGCCGTACTCGAAATGGGGATGTCTTTCCCGGGTGAACTGAAGCGTCTCGCGGCCATCGCGCTGCCGGATGTGGCCATTGAGCTGCGCGTCACTCCGGCACATCTAATGAATTTTTCATCGATTGAGGAGATTGCCCTAGCGAAACGGGAACTGGTCGAAGGGTTGAACGGCCCGCTTTCGCTGGCGGTGCTGAACGCCGATGACCCGCGCGTGGCGGCCATGGCTGCCGTCGCTCCGGGAAAGGTGATCTTTTACGGAATTGAAAAGCCGGCCGAGTACCAGGCGGAAGAGATCGAGGATCGCGGGGCGCTGGGCTCCGCATTCACGCTCGTACACAAGGGGAAGCGCACGCGGATTGAAATGTCGCTTCCCGGCCGGCATGTCGTCTTGAATGCGCTTGCGGCCATTGCCGCTGCCAGCGCGTGGGGCATTGGCGCTGCGGAAGCGCAAAAGATTTTTCCCGGCTTGCGCACGCCTTCGATGCGCGGCGAATTGATTCGCTTTACGAATGGATTTGCTTTGATCAACGACTCTTACAACTCGAGTCCTGCGGCACTGCAAGCGATGACCAGCCTGCTGGCGGCCACGCCGGGATTTCAGCGGCGCATTCTTGCCGCGGGAGAGATGCGGGAACTGGGACCGAGTTCCGCGCAGCTTCACCGCGAGGGCGGCATTTTCGCGGCGAAGACCGGCAAAGTGGACTTTGTCATTGGCGTGCAGGGTGATGCTGCGCGGATTGTGGAAGGCGCCGTGGCCGCGGGACTCCCGTGCGAACGCACCAAATTTTTCGCTTCGCCCGTGGATGCCGCCAGTTTCCTGGTTGATTTTGTGAAGCCGGGCGACGTGCTCCTGGTGAAAGGCTCGCGCAGCGTGAAGATGGAGCGCATCGTCGAAGCGCTTCTGGGATGCTTTGCGCCGGAAGATATGCGGCCCAATGTGGGCATGGGTTACTGAGATGCTCTACTACCTCCTCTACCACGTGCTGCAGAAATATTTCAGCCCGCTGAACGTGTTTCGCTACATCACCGTTCGCACGGTCTATGCCAGCTTGACGGCAATGTTTTTGGCGCTGGTGTTCGGGCCGTGGCTGATCCGCAAGCTGCGGGAACTTCAGATCGGCCAATACATTCGCGAGGAAGGACCGGAGGAGCACAAGAAGAAAGCCGGGACGCCGACGATGGGCGGCGTGTTGATTGTCATTTCCACGGCCGTGCCGGTTCTACTCTGGGCCGATCTCGAAAATCCGTTCGTCCTGCTCGCGCTGTTTGCCTTGCTGGCGTTTGCCGCCATCGGGTTTGTGGACGACTATGCAAAAATCGCCAAGCGACAGAATCTCGGTTTGACCGGCAAGCGCAAACTCACGCTGCAAGTTCTGGTCAGCAGCGTTGTGGGGATCACCCTGCTCGTTTTGGCCACGCACTTCGCCTATTCCACGCAGCTCGTGCTGCCGTTTTTCAAGCGGTTGCACCCGGATCTGGTCATTCACGGGCTCTTACATGCGAACCATCTGTGGCCGCTGGCATTTCTGCCGTTTCTGGTGTTTGTGGCGCTGGTAATCACCGGCAGCTCGAACGCCGTGAACCTCACGGATGGGCTCGATGGGTTGGCGATCGGTTGCACGGTGATTGCGGCGGGCGCGCTGACGGTGCTCACCTATGTGAGCAGCAATTCGCGTTGGGCCAACTATCTCGAAATTCAGTACATCCCGCGCATCGGCGAACTCACCGTCTTTTGCGGTGCGCTGGTCGGCGCGTCGCTGGGCTTTCTTTGGTATAACGCGCATCCCGCGGAAGTGTTCATGGGCGATGTGGGCTCGCTGGCGCTGGGCGGGACATTGGGGACCATCGCGGTGATCATCAAGCAGGAAGTGCTGCTGCTGTTCGTCGGGGGGATTTTCGTGATCGAAGCGCTCTCCGTGATTTTGCAGGTGGGTTCGTTCAAATTGCGCGGCAAGCGGATTTTCCGCATGGCGCCCATCCACCACCATTTTGAGTTGCTGGGTTGGAGCGAGAGCAAAGTGATCGTACGTTTCTGGATTGCGGCGCTGGTGTTTGCGTTGTTCGCGTTGACGACGCTGAAATTGCGGTGAAGGATCTGCTCTGAAAGGTTGTGCGGTTCGCGTTATGCCTGGATCGATCGAGTTACGAAAGATGCGCGTGCTGGTCGTGGGACTGGCGCGGACCGGCGTGGCCACGGCGCTCTTCTGTGCCAAACACAACGCGCTTGTCACGGCCACGGAGTCGCGCACGGAAGGCGAACTTGGCGACGCTACCGCAAAGTTGCGCGAAGCAGGCGTGACGCTGGAACTCGGCGGGCACTCGGAGAAAACATTTCTTGCGCAGGACCTGATCATTCCAAGTCCGGGTGTGCCGGCCGACAATCCCTTTCTTCAGAACGCGCGGTCGAAGGGCATCACGGTCTGGAGCGAAATTGAGCTGGCCTACCGTTTCCTCGAGGGCAAGCTGATCGGCATCACCGGGTCGAACGGGAAGACGACGACCACGACGCTCGTTCATCACATTCTGAAGAGCGCCGCCATTCCCACCTTCCTTGCGGGAAACGTCGGCACGCCGCTCATCTCCTGCGTGGAAGAGATGAACAGCGACACCGTTACCGTCGCGGAGCTTAGCAGCTTTCAGCTCGAACTCATCGAGAAATTTCGCCCGGACATCGGACTTTTCCTGAACCTCACGCCCGATCATCTGGACCGCCACAAAACCATGGAAGCTTACGCCGGCGCCAAAGCGCGCCTTTTTGAGAACCAGACGGAACTCGACGCCGCCGTACTCAATGCCGATGATCCGCCGACCGTGCACCACGCACCGAAGAAGCCGCAAGTGTTCTGGTTCAGCCGCAAGCAGAAAGTGGAACAGGGCGCTTGCCTAAACGGCGACGACATCATTATCGTGCACCACGGGAAGGAAGAATTTGTGATGAAGCAAGCGGAGATTCCGCTGGCGGGCGCGCACAACGTTGAAAATGTGCTGGCCGCCGTGACCGCGGCGCGGCTGGCGGGTGTGGACACAGCGGCAATCGCGCAGGCAGTTCGCAACTTCGCGGGCGTGGAACACCGGCTGGAATTCGTCGCGGAAATCGGAGGCGTGCGCTACTACAACGACTCGAAAGCCACCAACGTGGACGCCACTTTGAAAGCGCTGGACGCTTTTTCCGGGCGCATCCTGATTATTCTAGGCGGGAAGGACAAGGGCAGCGACTACACCGTCCTGCAAAAGCCGCTCAGAGAAAAAGCCATTCTTGCGCTGCTGATTGGCGCGGCCGCGGACAAAATTGAAAAGCAGATCACCAGCAGCGTGGCCATCGAGCGCGCCGCCACCATGGATCGCGCGGTGGAGATTGCCGCGCATGCCGCGCAGCCCGGAGACATCGTGGTTCTTGCGCCGGCCTGCGCCAGCTTCGACCAGTTTCAGAATTACGAGCACCGCGGACGGGTCTTCAAGGAGCTGGTTCAACAGTTGGACGCGACTTCGACACAACATTCTTCGGATAAGGGCAAATGACTTGGCGAGACGTTCGGATACCGACCGCTGGCTGTTTGGTGTGACGCTGGTGCTGTGCCTGCTGGGCGCGGTGATGATTTACAGCGCCTCTGCGGTAACCGCGCAGCAACAGTACGCCCATTCGTACTACTTTCTCGCGCGCCAGGCGGTGTGGCTGGTGCTCGGATTGCTGGGAATGTTCGCGCTGATGAAACTGGATTACCACCGCTTGCGTGAACCGGCTGTCGTCTACTCGGCACTCTGCCTGGTGGTGGTGATGCTGGTCGGCACATTTTTCCTGGACAAGTCTCACGCCACGCACCGCTGGATTCGCTTTGGGCCGGTGCACATCCAGCCATCGGAGCTTGCCAAGCTAGCGGTAATCCTTTACCTGGCGTGGTTTCTGAATTTGCGGCGGCGGACACCCACCAGCCTAGAATTTCGCAAACATGATCTGCTGCAAACCATTCTCCCCGCGGTCGCTCCAATTCTGGTGTGTGTCGGCTTGATTTTGGCGCAACCGGACTTGGGCACCTCCGTGGACATCGTCCTGATCATGATGGCGATCCTGTTCGTCGCAGGCCTCTCCTGGAAGTGGGTGGCCGTTGGCGCGGGCGCGGCGCTGCCAGCGCTCTTTGCACTGATCTATTTCGTTTCCTACCGCCAGGCGCGCCTGTTGTCGTTTCTCCATCCGGATTCCGATCCGCAAGGGGCCGGCTTTCAATTGCTGCAATCGCTGATCGCGGTGGGCTCCGGCGGCTTCACGGGCGTCGGCCTGATGGAGAGCAAGCAGAAGCTCTTTTACCTGCCCGAAGCGCACACAGATTTCATTTACGCGGTCATTTGCGAGGAACTCGGCTTCATCGGTGCCGTGGTTGTCATTACTCTGTTCGCGGTTTATGCCTGGCGGGGTTTGCGCGCCGCGTTCAACGCTCCGGACGGATTCGGGCGCATGCTGGCGCTCGGCGTAACGGCAATGGTGCTCTGCCAGTCGCTTATCAATTTCGCGGTGGTGCTGGGGATGATGCCCACCAAGGGCATCCCACTGCCGTTTGTGAGTTATGGCGGCTCGAGTTTGCTGGCGATGCTGTTGGCAACCGGCGTGCTCCTGAATGTTGCACAGCAGGCCGGCAGTCGCACCATGGTGGAGGCGTAAAAGAGGCCGCGAATGAAGCTCCTGATTGCAGGCGGCGGCACCGGCGGTCATGTTTTCCCGGCGATTGCGATTGCGAGGGAGTGGTTATCACGAGGAGCGGAGAGGGAAGTCGTGCTGGTGGGAACACAACGCGGGATTGAGATGAAGCTGGTGCCGCAAGCCGGGCTGCCGCTGGAGACGATCCGCGTCGCAGGCCTGAAAGGCAAGGGCGGCGCGACGCTGCTGAAGAACCTCGCCATGCTGGCAAGCGGCCTTGCGGATTCGTTCGGCGTGCTGAAGCGCCACAAACCCGCGGTCGCGTTCGGCGTGGGAGGCTACGCCGCCGGGCCCATGCTGCTGGCGACCTGGTTGCGCGGCATTCCCAACGTAATTTTCGAGCCCAACGCGGCGCCGGGATTCACCAACAAAGTGCTTTCGCGTCTGGCGCAGCGCATCGCCACCGGCTATGAAATTTCTGCTCATGAGTGGGGAGAAAAGGCGGTCGTCACAGGCTGCCCCGTGCGCGCGGAGTTCTTTTCGATTCCTCCACGCAAGCCCGAGAAACCTTTTCACCTGCTCGTTACAGGGGGCAGCCAGGGCGCTTTGCCCATCAATCGCGCGTTCGTGGATGCCATGGATCTTCTCGCGGCGCGAAAGAATGAGCTGCAGGTTGTCCACCAGACCGGCGAACGCGACTATAATGCGGTACGCACCGCGTACGCGCGGCGTGAGTTTCTTGCGGAGGTGGCGCCCTTTCTGTCGAACATGGCGGAGCGCTTTGCCTGGGCCGACATCATCGTCTGCCGGGCCGGCGCCATCACTGCCGCGGAGGTAGCCGCGGCAGGCAGGGCCGCCATCTTCATCCCGTTCGGGCATGCCACGGACAGCCACCAGTTGCGCAACGCGCAGGAAATGGCCGGCGCGGGCGCGGGACGCCTGATTCCCGAACAAGAACTCACCGCGGATCGTTTGACCCGCGAGATCTTCTCCCTCCTCGACCAGCCCCGGGAGATCGAAAATTTAGCGATGTCCGCACGCCGCCAGGCCCACCCGGACGCGGCGCGCGAGATCGTAGACTTGATTGAAGAGGCCGCGCGGCGAGCCCCTCGAGGATCGGGGTAAGCGAGCCGGAAGGAACCGCTACGAGCATGATGGTAACGTTTCGCAATTTTCAACGCATTCACATGGTAGGCATCGGCGGCATCGGTATGAGCGGCATTGCCGAAGTTCTGCTTACGCTGGGCTATTCCGTTTCCGGTTCGGACACCAAGCTCTCCACAATCACCGAGCGGCTGCAGGATCTTGGCGCAACCATCTTTGAAGGCCACAAGGCCGAAAACGTCGAAGGCGCGCACGTCGTAGTTATTTCCTCGGCGGTGAAGCCCGACAACCCGGAAGTCACCGAAGCTCACAAGCGCAAAATTCCGGTTATTCCGCGCGCCGAGATGCTGGCCGAACTGATGCGCTTGAAATATGGCGTCGCCGTGGCCGGTGCGCATGGCAAGACCACCACGACCTCCATGGTCGCCTCGATCCTTGCGGCCGCGCACCTCGATCCTACATTTGTTGTCGGCGGCAGAGTCAATCAGGCCGGCACAACCGCGCGCGTGGGACGCGGCGAATATTTCGTCGTCGAAGCCGATGAGAGCGACCGCAGCTTCCTGATGTTTGACCCGGTCGTCGCCGTCGTCACCACCATTGACCGCGAACATCTCGACCAGTATTCCTCGCTGGAAGACATCCAGGCGGCCTTTCTGCAATTCGTGAATCGCGTGCCTTTCTATGGCGCGGCAATTCTTTGCGTCGACGAGCCGAATGTCCAGGCGATCATCCCCAATGTGAAGCGCCCGATTATCACGTATGGCACATCGAGCCAGGCCGATCTGGTGATCAGCGACATCCAACTCCAGGGTCTCAGCAGCGAATTCCGGCTTACCTATAAAGGCGATGACCTCGGTCTGTTCCTTCTGCCGCATCCGCCGGGGATACACAACGTGCGCAACGCTGCCGCCGCCGCGGCCGTCGCGCTCTATCTGAATGTTGCTTCCGACCTAATTCGCGAAGGTTTGGCGAAATTTGCCGGCGTGGGCCGCCGCTTCGATATCAAGGGAAGCATCAACAATATTACGGTCGTGGACGACTATGGCCATCATCCCACCGAGATTCGCGCCACGCTGGAAGCCGCGCGCGGCTGCAAGTTCAATCGCCTGCTGGTGCTCTTCCAACCGCACCGCTACACCCGCATGCAGCATCTTTGGGATGAGTTTTCCCGCTCGTTTAATCAAGCGGACATGCTCGTCCTGATCGATATTTATGCGGCCAGCGAAGCGCCGATTGCCGGAATCAGCAGCGAAGCGCTTGCCAACGCGATTCGCGAAGCGGGCCACAAGAATGTCCATTACTACCGCTCCATGCAAGCGGCCATTGAATTCATCCTTCGAGAAGCCAAACCGGGTGACGCGATTCTGACCATCGGCGCAGGCAACGTCAGCCGTGCCAGCGTCGAATTCATGGTGCTGCTGGGCACGGAATACCGGGTGACGGACGGGGTAAGGGATGCGGATTGAAGATCCCAAATTGTTGACGGCATTCCAGGAACTCGATGTCGAGTGGAAACCCGCCATGTCTCTCGCCGAGCTCACCTACCTCGGCATCGGTGGTACCACGGATCTCCTGAGCATCCGTCGCCATGATGCGATTCCCGATCTTCTGAATTTACTCGACGGCCACGGCATCCCGCACAAGTTCCTCGGAGGGGGCTCGAACCTCCTGGTGATCGATGGCGATTTACCCTTCGTGGTCCTTCAATTAGCGAGCTGCGATCCCGATGTGGTGATCGAAGGGAACATCGCATCTGTGGATGCGGCCGCGGATCTGGGCCGCACCGTCACGTTTTGTGCCAAGCACAACCTGGGCGGGATGGAAGGCCTCATCGGTGTGCCGGGCACCGTGGGCGGCGCGCTGCGAATGAACGCGGGCGCCTATGGCACGCAAATCGGCTCGTACGTCCGCGAAGTGAAGCTCTACCGCGCGGCTGACCGCAGGCTCGAAACCCTGCACGGCAAGCAAATTTCCTTTGAATACCGGCACACCTCGTTCGCGCCCGATGATATGATGCTTTCAGTGAAACTGGAACTTCCCTGCAAACCGTACCCTGAAATTCTCCAAGGTATTCGCATCTGCAACGAAAAACGGCGCGCCAGCCAACCGCTCGGTCAGAAGAGCGCCGGGTGCATCTTTAAGAACCCACCGGGAGCATCCGCCGGGCGCATGATCGATGAACTCGGACTGAAAGGTTTTGCGGTGGGTGACGCGCGAGTGAGCGACCGCCACGCGAATTTCTTTATCAACGCGGGCCACGCCTCCGCCGCGGACATGCTGGCGCTGATTGCCGGCGTCCGCGAACGTGTGCGCGGGGCCTATGGAGTTACTCTCGAATACGAGGTGGTCGTTTGGAACGTCTGAAGCCCATGCAGCGGAACTCTTCCGCGGCAGCCGCCGCGGCTGACCAGGAACCCTACCGGCCCGAGTTGGTGGCGGACGAAGAGCCGCGTTATCTGCGCCGCCAGAAGCCGGTGGAGATTCGCCGCAAGAAATTCAGCGGCAAGACCTGGCCGTTCTATCGCCGCGTGTTTCTGTGGACGGTGATCGGCGCGGTGACCGTAGCCGCCGCGGTTTACGCGGTGCGCTATGCGTTGTACTCGCCGCAAATGCTCCTGGTGAAGCCCGACCAGATCGAAGTTGCCGGCAACCACATCGTGCCCCGCGAGGAGGTTCTCAAGCTTTTCGTCCACGACCGCAACCGCAGCGTTCTGCGCATTCCCCTGGATGACCGCCGCGCGCAGATCCAGGAGCTCGCCTGGGTGGAGGAAGCCAGCGTTCAGCGCATCCTGCCGAATCATTTGCGCATTGAGATCAGCGAGCGCGCGCCCATCGCCTTTTTCCGCAATGGCTCCGAACTGGTCCTCGTGGATGCGCATGGCGTGCTGCTCGACAGGCCGGAGGGCGAGGACTTCCACTTCCCCATCGTTACCGGACTTTCGGAAAGCATGCCGCGCGAAGAGCGCGAAAAGCGCATGCAGACGTACCAGGAATTCCTGAAGGACATTGAGCTGGTGCGCGCGGGCTCTTCGGAGCGCGTCAGCGAATTGGACCTTGGCAATCCGCGCGATCTGCACGCCGTGCTCACAGGGCTTGGCTCCGGCGATGCTGCTCAGGCGGTCACCGTGCATTTCGGCCAGAGCGATTTCACCGGCAAGTACCGCATGCTGGTGGAAAACTTCGCGCAATGGCAGGCCAATGCCGGCCGCGTACAATCCATCGATCTTCAGTATTCCCGGCAAGTGGTGGTGAACCCCGACACCTCCGCCTCCGCCGGGAAAGAAAAATAGGCCGCGTTCAGGAGAGCATTTTGGCAAAGAAAGACAAGTACCTCGTCGGGCTGGATATCGGCAGCACCAAGACTTGCGTGTTGCTCGCGGAAGTCGAGAACGAGCAGGTGCGTTTTCTGGCGCTCGGCGCCGCGGAATCCAAAGGGCTGCGCAAAGGGCTCATCGTCAATCTGGACTCCGCGGTCAGTTCCATTCGCCGCGCCGTGGAAGAAGCCGAAAGCGTCGCCAACATTCCCGTGGAAGCCGCCACCATTGGCGTTGCCGGCAGCCACGTTCGCGGTGTGAACAGCCGCGGCGGAATCCCGTTGGGGCCGCGTTCCCGCGACATTGAACGCGACGATGTGCGCCGCGCCGTCGACGCCGCGCGCAATATCTCTCTTCCCGCTGACCGCGAAGTGCTGCATGTCCTTCCGCATGAGTTTATCGTGGATACCCAAGATGGCATCCGCGATCCCGTCGGCATGGTCGGCCAACGGCTGGAAGCGAACGTCCATATCGTCACTTCTTCCATTGCCGCGACGCAAAACCTGGTGACCGCCGCAAACAAGGCCGGCATCCTCATCAACGATACGGTACTCGAGCCATTGGCCGCCGCAGAAGCCTGCCTGACCCAGGATGAACGCGAACTGGGTTGCTGCCTGCTCGATATTGGGGGCGGTACCACCGAGTTGATCGTCTACGGTGGCGGAGTCGTTCGTCACACCGGTGCGGTCGCCATTGGCGGCGATCATTTCACCAACGACCTGGCGGTTGGCTTGCGGACGCCCATCCCCGAAGCCGAGAAGATCAAGCGCCATCACGGGTGCGCCTCCGCCAATCTTCTGCGCCAGGACAACTCCATTGAAATCGCCAGCGTCGGCGATCGCCCCCCACGTACGATTTTTTCGCGCATGCTCACGGACATTATCGAACCGCGCGCGCAGGAACTTCTAGCGCTCATCGCGGACGATTTGCGGCGTGCTGGTCTGGACTCCCAGATCCCTGCTGGGCTTGTCCTCGCGGGCGGCGGCGCGCGCCTGAACGGATTCGCCGAATTCGCCGAGCAAGGGTTCCATCTGCCCGTGCGCATCGCCGAGCCCCGAGGTATCCAGGATTTGCCGGAACAGGTTGCCCAGCCCGAGTACGCCACGGCCGTCGGACTTGTGCTGTATGCCGCGAAGGCGCGGCGCAACGCGCAGCAGCGTTCGGGCAACTTCGTGGCGAAGTTGAAGTCAATGTTCGTGGGAGCCTGACCCGAGCGGAAACAGGCGCCGTTGCGCCAGCGCCAGCGCCACGTGGTTTCTCTTAACGGTTCGCAGGCTCATCGAGCGTTGGCGTGGGATTGCAGTGGTCTCAGGAGAGTAACACCAGGGGAGCGCGCGAAAACTCGATTGGTGGGTTTTCCACAGCCCGGAAAAACTCCCTGTGGAATCGACTAAATACGAGTTCTATAAAGGATTTGGACCAGCCGGACAGGGGGAGAAGCATGACAGCGAAAGACGCAGGCATCCGGATGAGTTTCAGCGAGGAGTTGCAGCCCGCCAAGCTGAAAGTGATTGGTGTGGGCGGCGGCGGCTGCAATGCCGTGAACCGCATGATCCGTGCCAAAGTGGAAGGCGTGGAGTTCATCGCCGCGAACACCGACCTGCAGGCCCTCAAACTCTCTCAAGCCCCCGTAAAACTGCAACTCGGCGCGAAACTCACCAAGGGGCTTGGCGCGGGCGCGAACCCGGAGATTGGCCGGAAGGCAGCGCTCGAAGATACGGAAAAGATCATTGAAGCCCTCGAAGGCGCGGACATGATCTTCATCACCTCCGGCCTTGGCGGAGGCACGGGAAGCGGTGCGGCTCCCGTGGTGGCTTCGTTGGCCAGCGAGATCGGCGCCCTCAGCGTTGCCGTGGTCACCAAGCCCTTTGCGTTTGAAGGCAAGCGCCGCATGCTCCAGGCGGAGCAGGCCCTGCAGGAACTCATCGGGGTCGTGGATACGGTCATTGTGATTCCCAACGAACGCCTGATGGAGACCGTCGAGCCCGGTACCAGCTTCTTCGACGCGTTCCGCATCGCCGACGACATCCTGCGCCAGGCCGTGCAGGGCATTTCGGACATCATCACCGTCCCCGGCATTATCAATCGCGATTTTGCCGATGTGAAAGCCATCATGCATGGGCAGGGTTACGCCGTGATGGGCACCGCTGTCGCCACGGGCACAAACCGCGCCATCGACGCCGCGAATCGGGCCATCTCCAGCCCCTTGCTGGAAGACAATTCCATTCAAGGCGCGCAAGGTATTTTGATCAATATTTGCGGAAGCTCTTCGCTCACCCTGCACGAAGTGCATGAAGCTTCCAGCGTCATTCAGAAAGCCGCCCACGAAAACGCGAACATCATTTTCGGCGCGGTGATGGACGAGGCGATGAAGGACGCCGTCAAGATCACGGTGATCGCGGCGGGCTTCAAGGAAACGGCCAAGAAGGGCTTGCAGCAGAAACCATCGTTCCTGCCGCGGACGTGGAAGGCGGGGCGCGATGTGCCGGCGCAGGGTGAGTTGCCGGTCACGCCGCCGAACGTGGTGCATCAGGTAGCGCAGAATGTGCGCGAGGCCGCGCAGGAAGTGCCCAAGGACGATCTGGACGTGCCGACATTTTTGCGGCGGCAGGCGCAAAAAGCCTGATCTCTAAAATATTGCTTTAACTATCCGATTTCGTTTTGCGGCCTTTGTGTCGGTTGAAGTCCTTTTGCCTCTTTTTTCTTACACGGATTTCCGGTCATTTCGTTGAGCTAACAGCCAATCTCAGCAGCTTGCGATTCCCGCTCCGGGGAGGCAATACCTTTGCGCTGGCTCGAGAACCGATGCAGGGAAGCACCGGAGGAAGGTGACGAAGAATGACCCTTAGTATGCGGCGGCCATCACATCGCCCTCGCAACGCGCTTGTGTTAGGCTGCTATCGAAACCGTTCTGGTCTCATCCCACGGGGAGTGCCTCAGCGGGCAGCAGCGGAAAAGGAGACCGTACATGAAAGCCAACCGAGTCATTTCAGGATTGAGTATTGCGGCGCTGGCGATCTTTGCCGGGGCCTGTCAGCCGCCGTCGTACCACCAACCGGACGAACGATACGTTCTCGTGGCCGCCAACATCGACTTGCCATACTGGCAGGAAGCCGCGGCCGGGCTGACGGATGTCGGCAAAAGTATGGGGGTCAAGGTGGAAATCGTCGGGCCTGCGACATTCTCTCCGAGCGAGGAACTCGCCGCGTTCCAACAAGCGGTGGCGCAGCATCCCTCGGGCATCCTGGTTTCCGTAACCGACCCGAAACTGTTCAAGGAGCCGATCGACCACGCCATCCTGCAAGGCATTCCCGTCATCTGCATTGATGCGGACGCGCCGGAGTCGAATCGCGTGCTCTTCATCGGCACGGACAACTTCCGGGCGGGGCAAGAAAGTGGAAAGCGCATGGCCGAGTTGCTGGGCGGCCAGGGCCGCGTGGTCGTTATCACGATAAGCGGGCAACTGAACAGCGAGGAACGCGTGCGCGGCGTGAATGAAGCGCTGAAAAAGTATGCTGGTGTCAAGATAGTGCAGACCATCGATGACAAAGGTGATCCGCGGGCGGCTTATGACGGCATCGCCGCGCTACTGCAAAAGAAGGAAAAAATCGACGGCATCATTTGCCTGGAAGCCTCCGGAGGAGAGGGTGCCGCGGATGAGCTGCACCGCATGGACCTGACCGGGAAAATCAAAATTGTGGCGTTTGACAAGGATCCGCAGACGCTCGACGGGATCGAGCGCAAGTGGATCACGGCAACCGTGGTGCAGAAGCCCTATCTCATGGCCTTCTACGGAGTAAGGTTCCTGGACGATTTGCACCATAATGCGGTGCACGAATTCAAAGACTGGGCCACAGCCCCGGCAGCTCCATTGCCCACCTTCGTGGATACCGGCACAGCCGTGATTGACGAGACCAACTTGGCGGCTTTTCGCAAAGCCCTCTCGGAACATCCCAAGCCAGGCCCCTTGGGGTAGTCAGACGAGTCCATACGAAGCAAAAGTGACGATTGACGCGACGCCGAGTGCTGAGCCAAGAACCGCCCCGGCCAGGACATCACTCAGGAAGTGCATCCCCAAAACCACGCGGGAAAAGCCGATGCTGATGGCGAGGAAATACAGCGGCCCTTCCAGCGCGGGGTAGAAGTAGCTCACCACCAATGCGATGGCAAACGCCGTCATGGTGTGGCCCGACGGGAACGAAAACTGGTCGGGTGGCAACACCTTGGACCAGCAGTGCGGCACGAGTTGGCAAGGGCGCCGGCGCCGGCTGAGCTTTTTCAGCGCCTTAAAAACGAACACTCCTCCGATGGCTGCGCAGCCCGCCGCCCCCACCGCGGCATAACGGTGTGGCCCGCCGACGAGCAACAGAATGGCTCCCAGGCTGAACCACAACCAGCCATCCCCCATCCGCGTTGCGGCTAACATCCAAAACCGGAACCACCGCGGCGCCTTCCAGCGGTTCATCCGCCGCATCACGCGATGATCGCGATTCTCGATATAGCCCCAGACGTCTTTGGCCATGGCCATGGCGCCACCTCAGCTTGCCCAGTTGGTCTCCATACGGTGATCCACTTCCCACAACATTCTCGGCTGCCTTGCTTCTCCTTCGAGGCGATGCGTCCACCGTTTGCAGAAACGGATTTCGTTCAGCCAGTGCCCGGCGGTAATCGCAGGCACGAAGACCGTCAGCGGCAACATCACTGCTGCCCAGGGTTTCTCCTTCAACAGGCTCCCGGCGAACCGAAAAATGTCCGCCGTCAGCTTCAGATAGTTGCCATTCTCGCCGTAGACCACGCCATGCCCTGCGCGCAACCCGGTCAGGAACTCATCCACTGTCCGCGCTCCCGGCACCTCCGTGAAGGTCTGTGCGACTCCCGATAGCGTATGCGAGTCGCTCCCGGCAATGCCCGCCTTGCCAAGCCGCTCCGCCAGACGTTTCGCGCTGCGATTCGCTTCACTCCACATCTGTCCGTTCCTCACCTCGAACGCCGGCACGTAGGACGCAAACCACGCGAAATCTTCCGCTTCGCGCCGCCCGGTCAGCCCGGAAAAGACATGATTCACGCTGAAGAAAATTTTACGTTCTGTCAGGTACATCAGCAGCGCTATAAAATCGCTGCGTCGCCGCTGAATTTCCGCATGATCTTTTCCCGTGATCCCGTAAGCGCCGAGGTGCATGTCCGTCCCGGTGGGCATGCGCACGGTCACTTCCTCGCTGATGAAGAAATCCGGGTGCTTGCGGAGCACTTCCGCGGCTTCGATCGAGTCATGGTCTGTGATGGTGACAACGCTCATACCCAGCCGCTTGCAACGGGCATAGACTTCGGCGGGGTCGTTGTAGGACTCCTTGCAAAGCCGGCTTAAGCCGGGGGTGTTGCACATCCCCGATCCTGTCGAATGCACATGAAGGTCGCAGCGCATGTTTCAAGGGTAGAGACAGGATATGAACAGCGCATAAAGGCAGCGCGAATTGACCGTGAAAGAATGCACGGAACTCATTGAGCACAAACGGGTTTTTGAGTTTTCCACATGGCATTGTGAGTGCTCTTGTACGGGCCTCCCCTGACCGTGCAACAATGGCCCCAATGAAAAAAATCCACGTCTTCTTTCATGATGGCGGGGGTGGCCATCGCAATGCTGCTGTCGCCCTGCAAACCGTTGCCGCGCAGCAGCAGCGCCCTTGGCAAATCGAACTGATTCAGTTCCAGGATCTCACCGATCAGTTGGACGTTCTCCGCAAGCTCACCGGCATCCGCATCCAGGAGCAGTACAACATCCTCCTGCGCAACGGCTGGACGCTGGGCGCCACGCAGCTCTTGCGTGTTCTCCAGGCCACCATCCGACTCTTTCACCGGCCGATGGTGCGCCTGCTATCCAGGTACTTTCGCGAGCACCCTGCCGACCTGCTGGTTTCGGTCATTCCCCACTTCAATCGACAGATCGCAGAAGCCTGGTCCTCCGTGTATCCCGAGCGGCCATTTGTCACGCTGATCACGGACTTGGCGGATTTTCCACCGCGTTTCTGGATCGAGCCGCTGGAGCAGCAACACGTCATTTGCGGCTCGGAGCGCGCCGTGGAGCAGGCGCGGACGATGGGCAAGAAGAAATCCCAAATCTTCGCCACTTCCGGGATGATCCTGCGCCCCGATTTCTACCTCCCCGATAACACGGACCCTGTCGCTCTTCGCCGTGAGCTTGGATTACAACCCAATCTGCCGACGGGCATTCTTCTCTTCGGGGGTTTCGGCTCCAAAGTGATGTATGACATCGTGGAGCGGCTGGACGCCGCGCGCGTTCCCGTTCAGCTCATCGTCATCTGCGGCCGCAACGACAAGCTCGCCGAAAGATTCCGTTCGCGCTCCTGGCATCTGCCGCTGCATGTTCTGGGTTTCACGAAGGAAGTGCATCGCCTGATGCGCGCCGCGGATTTTCTGGTTGGCAAGCCCGGACCGGGCAGTGTTGCCGAAGCCATGGTTCGCCGTTTGCCCGTCATTCTGGAATGCAACTCCTGGACTATGCCTCAGGAGCGTTACAACACCGAGTGGGTAATTGAAAAACGCGTGGGGATTGTTCTTTCCAGTTTTGACGAAATCGTGCCGGGCGTGAAGCAGCTTCTGGAGCCTGCCACGCTTGCGGAGTTCCACCGCAACGTCGCTGCCCTGAACAATCAAGCGGTCTTTGAGATTCCTGAGATTCTCGCCAAGCTCTTGGGCGAGCCGGCAGTGGCGCTGACCCAGAATCCGTGAAAAACTAGTTCGCAGCCCGCTCTGAGCGCGCGGGTCTCGGCAGGCGCGGTCCGGCGCCCGGGGTCTCCGCCGGAGAATTCGCTTGGGGCTTCGCGCAAGTTACCGCCCACCACCGCGAAGCATATTTCGGCAATTCGCACATCTTCGAGCAGCCCGCCGATGTCTTGGACATCGCGCAGCCACAATAGCAGCCGCCAGGTTTCGTTTCCTTGACGCGCCCGGAAGTATCGGCCCAAACGGAAAAGGCCATCACCGCAGCCGCCAGGATGAGCTCTAAGAATACCCAAGTGGCGAGCCGGCGAAGGCGATGAAGTGAGGAAGAACTCATGCAGGCACAGTTTCAGCCTGGAACACTTGAAAAACCGATAGCCCCCGCTTCCCGAAAAAATTGTTACCCAGGTTCTGGACGTACTAGAACAGCTTGAGGCCAGTTCACGCGGTGTCGCGACTCGATCGTGTCCGTTCCGTTTTGACTCTCCTGGACAGTTTTGGTTCACTCATGTCCATTCCTCCTATTTATAAATTATCTGTTTTTAATGTTTTAGGTGTTTTTGGTGGCCCAAACGGGTTGGTTCCCTTCGTGCATTAACTTTGGCCGTGGGCGCGTTTCGGTAGACGAGACGTAAGGACTGCAAGCGAGGGGGAAGGGGCTTGCTTGCGGGTTCTTGCGGATCGTTCCCACCTGCCTCTGAGAGGGAAGCTAGGATGGATGACCCCACGCGCCGGTGTGAAAACGACATCGGCATCTGAAACGCGCCTTCGGGGCTCCTGGTCCCAAGCGGGGGCCCCATTTTTTTGTGCCTTCCAAGGCAGATCTCTACTCATCCGGCGTGCGCGGCACTCCCCAAACTCAAATGCTAAGGCTTATGCCACTGTCCTGATAGGCACTCCAGGGGTTCTTCGGCGTTTGGTTCTTTGCGGCCTAATTCACTTTGCGAGTGACCGCGATGCCGGCTTGACCGAGCACATGCGCCACCTGCGTTTCCCGCAACCGCGAAGCGTCATATTCAAACGACACTTGCTTATTCTGATCGTCCACGCGGAAGCGCCGCAATCCATAGGTATTGGCGAATTCGCCCAGGCGGCTCAATTGCTCCAGGCTCAGCGGTGAATGCAATTCGTACGTGATCTCCACGAGTGTCATGGCCGGATTATACCAGCCTCCACCGGCCAGGCCCAGCAACGCATGTAACCTCCAAACATCAAACATAGTAAGCTGTCGCTACGAGGTTTCATGTCGAGTCCACATATCCCGGCCTTGCCCATCCTGCCTCCTTCGCCGAAGGAGAAGGATCCCGTCTGCGGAATGATGGTCGATCCGCGGAAGCCCGCCGGCAAGTACGAACACAAAGGCAAAACCTACTATTTCTGCTCCACCAGATGCGCGGAACGCTTCCAAAAAGAACCGGAGCGATTTCTGGCGGCTCCGGGTGCCGCGGGCATGGAAAGCAAACCTTCCTCGCTTGTTGTCGCGCCTGCTGCCGCGCCGGTCCGCTACACTTGTTCGATGGATCCCGAAATTGTGCAGATCGGGCCCGGAACCTGCCCCAAGTGTGGCATGGCGCTCGAACCCATGGATTTTGTCCCCACCGTACCGGGAGAAGAGCAGCGCGATCCCGAGTACGACTCCATGCGCAGGCGCCTCTGGGTTAGCGCGGCGCTTTCGCTTCCCCTACTCGTTCTCTCCATGTTTGGCGAAGCCTTGGGCCTCCATCTCGATCCGGCCACCAAAAATGCAGTGGAGCTTCTCCTGGCCTCGCCGGTGATGCTCTGGTGCGGCTGGCCCTTCTTCCAGCGCTTCTGGGCTTCGCTCGGCAATCGCAGTCCCAACATGTTTACCTTGATTGGCCTCGGCACCGGTGCTGCTTATCTCTACAGTCTCGCCGCAACGCTGTTCCCTCAATTCTTCCCGGCGTCGTTCCGCGGCATGCACGGCAGTGTGGATGTCTACTTTGAAGCCGCTGCCGTCATCACCACCCTGGTTCTGCTCGGCCAGGTTCTCGAACTGCGGGCCCGCCGGCGCACCAGCGATGCCATCCGCGCACTCCTGCACCTTGCGCCGCGAACCGCGCACCTCGTATCCGGAGGAACAGAGCAAGATGTGCCCCTGGAGCAGGTCAAGCATGGCGACTTGCTCCGCGTAAGACCGGGTGAACGCATCCCCGTTGACGGCACGATTCGCGAAGGCGCCAGCGCCGTTGACGAATCGATGGTAACCGGCGAACCCCTCCCCGCCGAAAAGGCTGCGGGCGACAAAGTCACCGGAGGCACACTCAATGCCAGCGGAAGTTTCGTCATGCTTGCCGAACGAGTGGGCAGCGAAACCCTCCTGGCGCAGATCGTGAAGCTTGTGAGCGAAGCTCAGCGCAGCCGCGCTCCCATGCAGCGTATTGCGGATAAAGTCGCTGGGTACTTCGTTCCCGCGGTTGTGGCCGCGGCGATCGTTGCCTTCTCCGGCTGGGGATTGTTCGGCCCGGAGCCGCGCTTTGCTCACGCGCTAATCGCTGCCGTCTCCGTTCTGATCATTGCGTGTCCTTGCGCGTTGGGGCTGGCCACGCCTATGTCCATCATGGTTGCCGTGGGCCGCGGCGCTTCTGCCGGCGTCCTCGTTAGGGATGCCCAAGCGCTGGAAACCCTGGCCCGCGTAGACACACTGGTGCTGGACAAGACCGGCACACTCACCGAAGGCAAGCCGTATCTGGCGCGTCTGCAGATGTTTGAAGGCGCGGTACTCCCGGAAAATGCCTTGCTCTCGCTTGCGGCCAGCGTCGAGCGGGCCAGCGAACATCCCTTGGCACGCGCCATCGTCCGGGCCGCAGATGAGCGGAAATTACCTCTCGCTCCCGTCACCGATTTCCAAGCGAGCCCCGGCGGTGGCGTCCGCGGGCGTGTCCTCGGCAAGACCCTGGTTATTGGCACCGTGCGCTTTTTGGAGGAGCGGGGCATCACCCAACCGCCCCCGATGAAAACTGCCGTTCTGGCGACCGGCGATGCTTCGGTGACCCCAGTTTTGTGTGCCGTGGATGGGAACGTCATGGCCGTTCTCCTGCTTGCCGATCGCATGAAACCCACCACCGTTGAAGCGCTCCAAGCGCTTCGTAAAGAAGGCCTGCGCATCGTCATGCTTACGGGAGACCGCCAGTCCGCGGCGCAAAAAGTGGCTAGACAACTCGAGATCGATGAATTTCACGCCGAAGTGTTGCCCCACCAAAAAAGCGAACTGGTGAAGAAACTCCGAACTGAGGGCCGCATAGTTGCCATGGCTGGGGACGGTATCAACGATGCTCTCGCCCTCGCCGCCGCCCACGTAGGCATTGCTATGGGTACGGGTACCGACATAGCCATCGAAAGCTCGGGCATCACCCTCGTGAAGGGGGATCTTCGCGGGATCGTCCGCGTCCGGCGTCTTTCCCGCGCCACCCTGCGCAACATCAAACAAAACCTCGCCTTCGCGTTCCTCTACAACGCATTGGGAATCCCGGTGGCGGGGGGAGTTTTTTACCCCCTCTTTCACTGGCTATTAAGTCCGATGATCGCCAGCGCCGCCATGAGCTTCAGCTCGGTGTCCGTCATCACCAACGCCCTTCGCCTGCGGCGCACCCCGCTGTGACCCCCTCCTTTTTCTTCCTGACCGTTTGACGTTTCCAGCGTCTTTAATGAGTAAGTGATCGGAACATTTTGCAGGGCTCTGCGTATCATTAATCAGCAGCCTCGAAGACGTTACCCAAGGGGTCGGTTATGTCCAGTAATGGCAATGGAATAGGTAATGGAAAAGCGGCCAAGAAGCGCCGCCGCAGGCTCATCCTCGGCTCCATCGCAGCATTGATCCTGGTTGGAGGAGGTTATGGCGTCTATGCCGCCCTCCGCCCCAATCATGAAATTGATCCTTCCAAGCTCGCGGGCGTGGAGCGTGGCGACCTGGCGCGCGTTGTGGTAGCCACTGGGAAGATTCAGCCGCTCTCGAAAATCGAGGTGAAGTCCAAAGCCAGCGGCATTGTGAAGAAGCTGTATGTGGACTATGGCAACCATGTCAAACAGGGCGACATCCTCGCCGAACTCGACAAGGTGCAACTCGAAGCCAGCGTGCGCGCCTCCCAAGCCAACTATCAGGCTGCGCAAGCCGCGCGCGATTCCGCAACCGCCGCCCTGGAGCGCAACAAAGTCGACGCGGAAGGTCCGGACGTGCCCTATCTCAAGCTCAGCATGGAACGCGCCCAACAGATGTTCAAGGACGGCGTGATGTCCAAGAGCCTCGTCGAGGACTCCGAGAAGAACTATCAGTTGGCCCTGAATAAGCAAGTCAGCGCGCAACGCAACCTGGCCGTTTCGCGCGCGGAGATCGCCAAGGCCGAGGCGCAGGTGGCTCAGGCCAAGGCAGCCCTTGAAAATGCGGAAGAGGATTTACACAATTCCACGATCGTCAGCCCGATTGACGGGCTGGTGCTCTCGCGCGACGTCAATGTCGGCGACGCCGTCAGTTCCATCCTCGTCCTCGGTTCCCAAGCCACCCTGATCATGACCATGGGCGACATCAGCGAAGTCTACGTGCAGGGCAAAGTGGATGAAGCCGATATCGGCAAGGTTTATCTGAATCAGCCCGCCCGGATCGTCGTGGAATCCTTCAAGGACAAGAAGTTCACGGGCAAGGTGACGAAGATTTCCCCCATGGGCAAGGAGAAGGATAACGTCACCACGTTTGAAGTGCGCGTCTCCATCTCCAACCCGACCCTCGAACTCAAGGCCAACATGAGCGCCAACGCCGAAATCCTTCTCGAGGAAAAGAAGAACGTCCTGATGGTCCCGGAAGCCTCCCTCATCTATGACAAGGACCGCAGCGCTTCGGTCGAACTGCCGGACCCCAAAGCGGAGAACGGGCGCAAGAAAGTGTCTGTGAAGCTGGGCATCTCCAACGGCGTAAAAACGGAAATCATCTCCGGCCTCACCGAAAAACAGCAAGTCGTTCTTCAGTAGCTCGGGGTCCCTATGACCTTTCGGGATCTATTGCGCGACACCATCGCGACGCTCTGGGCGCATAAACGGCGCACGCTGCTGACCATGTTCGGGATCGCCTGGGGGATCATCTCCATCACCCTGATGGTGGCGGCGGGCGAAGGGCTGGGCCGCGGCATTCAGAAACAGCACGAAAATTTCGGCAAAGACGTGATGATCGTTTTCTCTGGCCGCACCAGCATGCAAGCAGGAGGCACGCGGTCTGGCCGCGTCATCCACTGGATGGAAGACGACTACAAGGAAGTGGCCAGGGAAGCGCCGGCCTGCAAGTACGTGATGCCGGAACTCGGCAATAACGTGAAAGTGCACAGCGCTTTCAACAGCGGAGACATTGATACGGTCGGCTCCCTCCCGCCCTTCACGGTGATCCGCAGCATCGCCGCTGCGCAGGGGCGCTTCTACAACGACCAGGACAATGAAGAGGGCCGGCGCGTGGCGTTCCTGGGTAGCGATACGAAGAAGCAACTCTTTGCCGAGCGCGAAGCCTTGGGCCAGACCATCGAACTGAATGGCATCCCGTACACGGTTATCGGCGTCATGAAGACGAAGGATCAGAACTCCAGCTACGACGGCGTCGATATCCGGAAGATCTTCATTCCGTTTAATTCCATGAAGCGGGATTTTCCAAACAAGCCCCCGGCGGTGGAGCATTCCGTCGACCGGATTCTCGCGGCGCCTTGGTCGCTTGAAACGCATCCGGATTGCGTGCGCCAGATTCGCCGCACCCTGGGCCGCATGCATAACTTCGATCCGCGGGACGAGGAAGCGGCCAGCATCTGGGACACCGTCAAGGGCGCCCAGGCCACCAGGATGATTTTTGTGGGCATGGAAGTTTTCATGGGCGCAGTGGGTGTTGCGACGATTTTTCTTGGCGGGCTGGGCGTGATGAACGTCATGCTGGTGAGTGTGCGGGAACGGACTCGCGAAATTGGCGTGCGCAAAGCTCTGGGAGCGACAAGGGAATCCATCCTCCGGCAGTTTTTTCTGGAGACCGTGATCGTCGTGGAAATCAGTGGTGCCGTAGGGCTGCTGCTTTCCTATGGTTTTTGCGCGCTTGTCGACCTCCTTCCCATGCCCCCGTTTCTTGATGGCTTGATCGCCAGTTGGAAACTCGCGGCCCTCACCGTGAGTTTGCTTGGCTTCATTGCCGTGGTTTCCGCGTTGTATCCGGCGAATCAAGCCGCATCCGTGGATCCGATAGAAGCGCTCCGCTTCGAGGCTGGTGGATAAGAGAAGTAATAAGTTTTCAGTTTTAAGTTGTCAGTGGCGGAGAAGAATGGAAAACGTAAATGAGACGTTATTTCCGGGATTTGGATGCTCAGTGCGGAGGCGCAGGAGGTTTGCTTACCGTTTCAATCAGGCCGGCCAGCATCCTCTTGATTTCGTTGACTCGGGGTTGCAAAGCCTCGAATTGTTTTTCGGTGAAAAAATGCAAGTCCCTAGCAAGCAGAATGTAGTATTCAAGCTCGCTCGCGGACCCGAGCGCGATATAGAGGAATTGGCGCAACTCAGGGTTTGCCCCGCGACCGCATCCTTCTGCAATGTTTGCCGGAATGGAGAAGGCAGCTCTCCGAATCTGGCTGATCAGCCCAAAGACTTCGTGCCTCGGGAAAACGCCCGTGACGTTATACATGCTCACGGTAAGCGCGTGACTCTTTTGCCAGACCTTCAACTTGGTGTAGTCCTGCATGATTGCACCCATGAAAACCCTTTCTCTTTGTTTACTTATAACTGACTACTGAAAACTGTCAACTAGGGTGGGCCAGTATGCTGATAGAAGTGTTCAAGGAAGCCTGGGTGGCGCTGGGCCGCAATCGCGTCCGCAGCCTGCTTACCATGACCGGCATCTCCTGGGGAATTGTGGCGGTGACGCTGCTCTTGAGCTATGGCTCCGGTTTCCGCAGCGTGCTGCTGTACACATTTGAAGTCTTCGGCAAGGCCGCGGTGATCTGCTGGCCGGGAACCACCAGCGAACAAGCCGGCGGGGAACGCGCCGGGAAGGAAGTGCGCTTCGAGCAGGAAGATGCCGACTGGGTGAAGGCGCAATCGCCGCTCATCAAGCGCGTGACACTGGAAACCGTACGTTGGAAGGGCATTTCGCATGAGGAGCGGCTCTCGGACTCGGCCACCCGCGGCGTCTACCCGGAATACGGCGAGATGCGCAACGAGGTGCCCTCCGAGGGCCGCTGGATTTCGGCCGAGGACATCGCCGAACGCCGCCGCGTGGTGTTCCTGGGAGCCCGGCTGAAAAAGAAACTCTTCAGCGGGACGCCGGCCGTCGACGAGACGGTGCGAATCAACGGAGTGCGATTCACCGTCATCGGCACCATGGACATGAAATTCTCCGATAGCTGCTATTTCAACTGCGATGATGAGTCCGCTTTCATTCCGTACACCAGTGCCGCGGATATTTGGGATGCCCGCTATGCCAGCGTGATGGTTTTCGAGCCGGTGGCGCCGCAATTTGAAGCGCTGGCCATGCAGCAGTTCCGCACGGCAGTGGCAAACCGCCAGCATTTTTCTCCGAACGACAAGCGGGCCATCACCATGTTCGGCCGGCAGGAGTTCAAGCCGATTTATGACGGCATCACGCTGGGAATTGAGGGCCTGCTCTTCCTGATCGGCGCCATGACGCTGGGCATCGGCGGCGTGGGCGTGATGAACATCATGCTGGTCTCCGTGGACGAACGCGTTCGCGAGATCGGTTTGCGGCGCGCCCTCGGCGCAAGGAAAGCCCACATTCGCTGGCAGTTCTTGCTGGAAGCCCTGGTGCTTACGCTGGCGGCCGGGGCCATTGGAATGTTTTTCTCCTGGGTACTGACGTCGTCAATTGGCACGCTGCCGTTTCTCGGGCCCGCGTATGAAGACGACTCGGGGAAAGTGGACATCCATTTGCAGCTTTCCGTCATGACCATGGTGATGTCCAGCCTGATCCTCATCGTAGTCGGGGTGGTCAGCGGCTGGGTGCCAGCCATGCAAGCCGCAAAGCTCGATCCCGTCGAAGCTCTCCGCTACGAGTGACTTAGACCTCCACTGGAAGAGGGCCAAGCGCTTCCAGGAATGTCCATAGGAGTAGAGCGAATTCCTCTCATCACGAGTTTGTGTCCGCTGCACTTGCGTTCTGTCCGCAATCGAATAGCTTTTCCATAGACACAGCAAATCGCTGCTGGCTAGGAAGAAAGTTGTCCTGCCGCATTCAGGTAAAGTGGACGCCCCTGCGTCACTTCTCGCTTGCTCACTTCCTGCTATATTTGTGGCTGCTCCGGGCAGCACGACCCTTTTGGAGTGGAAACCAATGGTAAAGACAGCAATGATCGTTGTGGATGTGCAGCGCGATTTTTGCGCGGGTGGGGCGCTGCCTGCTCGGGACACTCCGTCCCTGTTGGTGCTGCTCCAGGAGTGCATCGACGCGGCCCGGCGTAGCGGCGTGACCATCATCTTTACGCAAGATTGGCATCCAGCAAACCACAGTTCATTCCAAACGAATGGCGGAAAATGGCCCGTCCATTGCCTCGAAAACACTCCGGGTGCCGAACTCATGCCACCGCTCCATGCTGCCGCCGGCGACATCGTCATCCACAAAGGAACTGCCGTTGACGGTGAAGGCTACTCGGGTTTCGATTCCACCGGCCTCGAAGCGCGTCTCCGCGAATTGAAAATCGGCCGCGTCAGCGTTGCCGGCATCGCCACAAAATACTGCGTTCGCGCCACGGCATTGGACGCGAACCGCGCGGGCCTCGAGACCATTTTGCTTACCGATCTCATTCGCCCCGTCGAGGAAACCGCCGCTCCGAAGGTCCTGACGGAACTCGGCCGTGCAGGTGTTCAACTCATGCCATCGCCACGATGGCTGTTGCTTCTGAAAAAGTAATGGGATTGCCACGGAGCCTTGGCCCGAATTTCTCATGAGACAACATTTTGCCCGTCAACCACACACAACAACACGCTGTCATCCTGAGGGGCGCGTCGTTTGCGCCCCGAAGGATCTCAATCGTGACACTGTGCATGATTCCACAAGGTTGAGATCCTTCGGCGATCCTCATCGGGTCGCCTCAGGATGACAATGTTTTGCTGTACTTGAGCAACGGAAAAACTGTAGCTCGTGAGAAACCCGGTTAGAGGGAAGCTTCAGTCAGCGGCTGCTCGCCTGAGTTAGTTCTGTCCCAGCAGCGAATCGAAATACGCCAGCATTTCCGGGGAATTCCAGTCCTGCGGCCCGATGATCTTGCGCGCGATCTTTCCCTTACGGTCGATGATGTACGTTTCCGGGTACATCACCGTCCCATAATCCTGCGCCGACTTCTTGGAGGGATCGCGATAGGTCAGATAATTGATGCCGTGGTCCTGAATAAATTTAAGGTAGGCGGCCTGATCCTCATCCACGCTTACGCCGAGAACCATTCCATTCCTGCTGGCGATGTGCTGGTTCAACTGGATCAGTGCGGGCGTCTCTTCCACGCACGGCGGGCACCACGTGGCCCAGAAGTTCAGCACCACCACCTTGCCGCGCAGATCGGACAGATGCGCGCTCTTGCCATTCAGTTCTATCGGGAAATCGTAGGCCCTCTTTCCGGCAATCGACGACTCGCCTTGCCGGTAGTGAGGCAAGGTGAAAAACGCCAGCACCGCGAAGGCAAATCCCATGCTGCCCCAGGCAAACAATTTCCGGAGGAAGGAATTCATATATGGCTATAATAACGTAGAGAACCCCGAGCGGAAAGTCTGGCCGCTTCCAACCCCCATGACTTCTGCCCAAACAAATTCGCCTCGCATTTCCGCCATTGTTCCGGCGCGCAATGAAGAAGCGGTCATCGCAGCCTGTGTCGAATCGCTGGCTCAGCAGATGGAGATCGCGGAGATCCTTGTGGTCAACGATCAATCCACCGATCGCACCGCCGATATCGTGCGTAAGCTCATCCCGAAATATCCCCAGTTGCGGTTGCTCGAAACAACTGGACCCCCTCCAGGCTGGATCGGGAAAAACCATGCCGTGTGGCTTGCCGCCCAACAGGCAGCCGGCGATTGGCTGCTCTTTACCGATGCGGATGCCGTGCACGAAAAGAATTCGGCCGCGCAGGCGCTGCAAATCGCCGCGCAATCGAACGCCGCGCTGGTATCATTTTCTCCCGAGCAATTGATGGGCACCTGGTACGAGAAGGCGGTCATTCCCTTTGTTTACGGGCGGCTCAGTAGAAACTTCTCCTTCGATGAGATAAATGATCCGCAGAGCGATGCGGCCGCTGCCAACGGGCAATTCATCCTGATTCGCCGCGATGCGTACCACGCCATCGGTGGCCACGCCAGCATTGCCGGGGAAGTGCTGGAAGATGTGGCTCTAGCGAAACTCGTGAAGCGCGCCGGCTACCCCATCTGGTTCGGCAGCGGCAAGGGTTTCGTCCAAGTCCGCATGTACCGCTCCTTCTCGGCCATGTGGGCTGGTTGGCGAAAGAATCTCTATCAGTTAGAGGGCGGCAGCCCCGCGGAAGTCTACAAACAGCTTCTGGCGGAATCTGCCTTTCTGCTCGGCCCGCTTGTTCTGATCGCCCTAGCTATCTACAAGTGGCATCGCCTGGATCTCGCAATCCTCCTCGGTCTTTTCTTCCTTCTGATCACCCACGCCATGCACTTGCAGGCCTTGCGCCGCAGCCATTTCTCTCCTGCCTTCACCGCGTACCTGATTCCCGGCTCCCTTCTGTATACTGCTGTCTTATGTGCCTCCTATCGCAGCCACACCCGGGGTAAGCTGGAATGGAAGGGAAGGGAGTATCCAGTGGGTACCTCTCGTGCATCCAAAGGGTAGCGGATTAAAACGATGGTGTACTTGACGCGCAAAATCGAGTTCTCGGCTTCGCATCTCTACCACAATCCAGCGTTCAGCGCGGAGGAGAACAAGCGCATTTTTGGTAAGTGCAACAATCCCCACGGCCATGGGCACAATTACTCCCTGGAAGTCACCGTGGCGGGAGAGCCGGACCCGGTAACCGGCATGGTTCTGGATTTGAAGGAATTGAAAGAAATTCTGGAGCGCGAAATCACGCAGCGCATGGATCACCGCTTCCTGAATTATGAAGTCCCCGAGCTCAAGGGGCAGATTCCCACGTGCGAGAACATCGCCCGCGTGATCTGGAATCTCCTCGAGCCGCGGATTCATCAAGGCAAGCTGCACCGCGTGCGTTTATACGAGACGCCCGATCTGTTCGCCGACTGCTACCGGAATGGGGCAAAACCGGCGTGAGCGAAACGCTCAAAATCGAGCTGGGGCGGCGCTATTGTTTCGCGGCGTCGCACCGCTTGCACAGCGACGCGCTAAGCGCCGAAGAAAATGCCCGCGTCTACGGGAAATGCAATAACCCCTACGGCCACGGGCACAACTATGTGGTGGAAATCAGCGTGTCAGGGACGCTCGATCCCGCCACCGGCATGATCGTGAATCTTGCGGACCTGGACGGTTTCGTCGAGCGCGAAGTGATCGAAGCCTTCGACCACAAATCGCTCAACGAAGACGTGCCCGCATTTCGCGGGAAAGTGCCGACGACGGAGAACGTTTGCAGGGAAATTTACCAGCGCCTGAAACACTTCCCGAAAGCCAGGCTGGAGCGCGTGCGCGTCGAAGAAACGTCGAATAACGCGTTCGAGTACGCCGGGGAAGAAAATTAGGATCGCGCTGCGGTCCGATCGAGGGGGGAATGGGCCAGTGAACAAACCTACGGAAATCATGCTGCACGAAGCAAAACTCGAAACGCCGCAGGAGAGCATCGCCGACCTGATGCGCAAGATGCTCGTTGCCCTCGGCGAAGATCCCAATCGCGAGGGCCTGCGCAAAACGCCGGAACGTTTTGAGAAGGCGCTGAAATACCTGACCAGCGGCTACCACCAGAACCTCGACAGCGTCCTGAATGGGGCCACCTTCAGCGTCCATTACGACGAAATGGTGGTCGTGAAGGACATCGAATTCTTCAGCCTGTGCGAGCACCACTTGCTGCCGTTTTTCGGCAAGGCCCACGTCGCCTATCTTCCCAGCCAGAAAGTGCTCGGCTTGAGCAAGATCGCCCGCCTGGTGAACATGTACGCCCGCCGCTTGCAGATTCAGGAGCGCATGACCAGCCAGATCGCCGACGCCATCGCCGAGAAAGTCAGCCCGGAGGGCGTGGGCGTGATCATTGAAGCGCGCCACCTCTGCATGCAGATGCGCGGAGTGGAAAAGCAGCACGGCCAGGCGGTCACCAGCGCCATGCTCGGCTCCTTCCGCCACAACAAGCAGACCCGGGACGAATTCCTGTCCCTGGTGCGCGCGAAACAGAGTTAAGGAAAGGCGCGGCCCCCAGGCTGTCGCCAGCCTAACGAGCCGCACCCCGATTTCGTTCTGACGGGCCGAACCTACTGCTTCGCGATAGCCACCGAAGCCCGCGTCGTTTCCCAATCAATGTTCAGAGTCGCGCCCATCCCCGCCTTCTCGAACGCGATCGTCAAGTTCTCCACCGCTGTGGGCAGTGCAGAGGCCTTCATATCAATCCGGGCTAAATCATTCGTCGCGCCCGGATACTGGGTGCCCCACTCGCCGGTCTTCTTGCTCAAAATGAGTGTCCACTTGTCCTTGTCGGGAACGGTGAACAGCGTGTAACTTCCCGCCGGCACCGCGGTGCCGCCAACCACCAAATCGGCATTCGTCACAAACGTCGTCGCTTCATTCGCGCCCGTCCGCCAGACCTGGCCGAACGGCACGAGCCCACCATAAATCTTCCGGCCCTTGGCGCGCGGGCTGGAGTAGTCGATTGTTACGCTCTTGCCCCCGCCCAGGTCAAACGTAGCCGTCGCCGGGGGGCTCGGGCGCTTCGCTTTATCCTGCTGTGCTAGAAAAACAGTGGCGCACACTGCCAAGCCGAGACATATCACGGCAGTCCTTACCAAAATTTTGCTCATTGGTTCTCCTCTTGAGTTTCCATTCCGTGGTCAACGTGGTCTAACGGGTAGGGCTGAAACCTTACCACTAGCATTCAACCGGATTTGCAGCCCGGTTGCAAGCGCCCCCGCCATTGTCGGGCAGGAGGTCAGTTTCCAACTAGCCGAATTATCGCGAGTCAACCCCGCACCCAACAGGTGCTCAGGGCTCACAACACGATGTGATATGGCGCACTGCGCTTGTTCCTGCATAGGCCCAGCGTCTCCCTGTAATAACGCCTTTCGCGCCGCTGGGTCTGCGGGCCCTCCAACCGCGCTCGGAACCAGGGATTCGGACCCCCTCGCTCGCCGTTCCGCGAGCCTGCTTCAATACAATTCGTGCGGAGGTCTGCATGCTGCATCTCGATACCGGCAATACCGGTTTTATGATCTTGTGTACCAGCCTGGTGATGTTGATGACGCCAGGTCTGGCCTTTTTTTATGGCGGGCTGGTGGGACGCAAAAACGTCCTGGCCATCATGATCCAGAGCTTTGTGTCCATGGGCTGGACCACCGTCATTTGGTACGCGTACGGCTATTCGCTCTGCTTCAGCGGGGATTGGCATGGAGTCGTCGGCAACCTGCACAACGCCTTTCTGCGGGGAATTGCCCTCAACACACCATCGCCGAATGATACGATTCCGGCGCTCGTGTTTATCGCCTATCAGATGATGTTTGCGATAATCACGCCGGCGCTCATCTCCGGCGCCTTCACGAATCGGGTGACCTTCAAGGCGTACATGCTGTTTCTCACGGGGTGGCTGACCTTCGTCTATTTCCCGTTCGTGCACATGGTTTGGGGCGGAGGATTCCTGCAACAATGGGGCGTTAAAGATTTCGCTGGCGGGATTGTGGTGCACAACATCGCCGGAATGGCGGCCCTGGCGTCCGTCCTGTACGTGGGCAAGCGGCGGGTGCTGGATCGCGGACCGCACAGCATTCCCCTGGTGGCGCTGGGCACCGGGCTGCTGTGGTTCGGATGGTACGGCTTTAATGCGGGGAGCGAGATGCGCGTGGATTCGGTGACGGCCGTGGCGTTTCTGAACACCGACGTGGCTGCCTCGTTTGCCGCCATTGCCTGGCTGATGGTGTCCTGGCTGAACGAAAAGAAGCCGAAGTTCCTGGGACTGCTAACCGGTGCGGTGGCGGGATTGGCGACGGTGACCCCGGCAGCCGGTTATGTCTCACCGACCACCGCGGTGATTATCGGCATCGTTTCCGGCGTGGTGTGCTACTACGCGGTGGAAATGAAAAACAAGCTCCACTGGGACGACGCCCTGGACGTGTGGGGAGTTCACGGAGTGGGCGGATTTCTCGGGATCGTTATGCTGGGCATTTTCGCCAACAAGCAATTCAGTCCCGAGGGCGCGAACGGTTTGCTGTACGGCGACCCGACGTTCCTGCTGAAGGAGGTCACCGCCGTGGTGTTCTCCTCGGTATGGGCGTTCGTGTTCACATACGCCATGTTGAGGATCATCGATGGATTCACCCCCGTCAAAGTGACTGAGCTTACGGAAGAGATGGGATTGGACGAGGCGCAACTCGGCGAACACGCTTACGAGCAAGTGCCCGAGTGATGTGATCGGGTTCAATCTATCCCGCGAAAGTGGGAGAGAATCCAGAGCTTCACGGGTACTTGCTCCGGGAAACCAGACGACCAGGACAACTCGCTCACGAGCGGGTCTGGGCTGAGCATTCAAGATTGCCAACTGGATACACCAGCTACCAGTGGCAAAGGGGGTGTACTGTCAACTCACGCGCCCGCCATGCCTGGTGTGCGCATTAACCGCAAACTAACGACCCCACAGCATTGTGTTGCAAGTGCTTTACACTTAGAACACTCCTATGCTAATTTAGAAAGGTCGAAGAAAAGAGGAAATTTAAAGGGATGACGGTTGGGGGGCACTTGAGCGACGCGAAAGCTATGTTGATTGAGCAATTCCGAAGCCATGTGAAGGACACGGGATCGCCGGAAGTGCAAATCGCACTCCTGAGCGAGCGGATCAACTATTTGACAACGCATCTCAAGTCGCACGTCAAGGACCACGCATCACGCCGTGGGCTGATTATGATGGTGAACAAGCGGCGGCGCCTGCTGGACTATCTCAACCGGCGAGACCCGGATCGGTATCACCAGATTGTTGAACGCCTTAGCCTGCGCAAGTAACGCGTCGCCAAGACCTGGCCGGCGCAACTTGCGGCATCACGAACGTACAAATTCCCATCGGAGTCTGTTCGTTGGCAGTGTCTCTGCCGTACGTGCATGTGCCAGGCCTGTCTCGGCAGGCCGTTAGGCGTTTTTCCTGGTGTCGTTGCTCGCGGATCGTCCCATCCGCGCTTAACCTTCCTCTTATCTTCTCGTTACAAGCATAGTTACAAGCAGGCAACGCCTGCCTCTCTACTCCTCTCGAGGAGTCAAAGGAAGAACATAAATGGCTGATAATAATCACGTACCCGCACCTCATCGGGTCTCTATCGAAGTTGGCGGACGTCCCCTGACTCTTGAAATGGGGAAAATTGCCAAGCAGGCCAACGGCGCAGTGACTGCTCGCTACGGCGATACTGTCGTCCTCGTTGCGGCTTGCATGGCTTCCAAACCGAGTGACCGCGACTTTCTGCCTCTCACTGTCGACTATCGGGAGAATACCTACTCCGCTGGGAAAATCCCCGGCGGCTTCTTCAAGCGCGAAGGACGCCCCACCGAAAAGGAAATTCTGGTCTCCCGCTTGATTGACCGGCCCATGCGCCCGCTGTTCCCGGATTCCTGGCGGACAGAGACCCAGATCATCGCCTTGGTTCTCTCTGCCGATAGCGACAACGATCCCGATGTCATCGCCGTGACCGCTGCTTCCGCGGCTGCCTATTGCTCCGACCTGCCCTTCACCAACCCCATCGCGGCCGTTCGCGTGGGCCTTCTCGATGGCCAGCTCGTCGCCAATCCCACCGTCGCCGAGCAGAAGACCAGCAAGTTCAACATTATCGTCGCCGGCACCGAAAACGGCATCGTCATGGTCGAATCGGGCGCCTTTGAAGTCTCCGAAGAAAAGGTCGTCGAAGCTATCGAGTTTGGCCACGAGCAGGTCAAGAAGATCGTGCGCGGCATCAAGGAACTCCACGCCCAGATTAAGCCCAAGAAGGTCGTCGTCGAGCCCTTCCCCTTTAATAAGCCCATCTACGACAGCCTGAAGAAAGCCTATGGCGCCAAGCTCCAGGACGCGGTCAACACCGAAAAGCATCCCAAAAAGGAAAGCTATCACCTGGTTGACGCCCTGCTGGAAGAGATCCTGAAGCCCATTGCGGAGGATGACGAAGAGAAGCAGACTTTCACCAAGCGCGCTTTCGAGCGCCTGCGTGAAGAGATCTTCCGCGACGAAGTTCTTAAGGTGCGGCGGCGTCCCGATGGCCGCGCGTTCGACCAAATTCGCCAGATCACCTGCGAAGTCGGCCTCCTGCCTCGCGTGCACGGCTCGGCGCTCTTCACCCGCGGTGAAACCCAGGCCCTCGCCACTTTGACCCTTGGCACCAAGGAAGATATGCAGCGCCTAGACTTGCTCTTCGAGCAGGACACCTTCAAGCGCTTCATGCTGCACTACAACTTCCCGCCCTTCAGCGTCGGCGAAGTGAAAATGCTGCGCGGCGCGGGCCGCCGTGAAATTGGCCACGGTGCGCTGGCGGAACGCGCGCTTGCCAACCTGCTGCCGCCAGAAATCGATTTTCCCTACGCCATGCGCGTCGTCAGCGACATTCTGGAGTCCAACGGCTCCTCTTCCATGGCCACCGTTTGCGGCGCCTCGCTGGCCCTGATGGACGCGGGCGTGCCCATGAAAGCGGCCTGCGCTGGCATCGCCATGGGTCTCGTCGTCGGCGATAGTGGCACCTACTCCATCCTTACGGACATTGCTGGCGCAGAAGATCACTACGGCGATATGGACTTCAAGGTTGCCGGCACCCGCGAAGGCATCACCGCCCTCCAGATGGACATCAAGGTCACCAGCATCAGCATCCAGATGATGCGCGAAGCTCTGGCTCAGGCCAAAAAGGCCCGTCTACAGATTCTCGACACCATGGAGAGTACCCTCGGCGCGCACCGCGAAGCCATTTCGGCTTACGCCCCGCGCCTCTACAAGTTGAGCATCCCCACGGACAAGATCCGCGACCTCATCGGTCCGGGCGGCAAGAAGATCAGGTCCATCATCGAACAGACCGGCGTCAAGATCGACGTCATGGAAGACGGCACCGTGCACATCTTCTCCACCAGCGGAGCCGGCGGCGATCAGGCCCTGCAGATGGTGCGCGATGTCACCGCCAGCGCCGAAATGGGCAAGACCTACCTCGGCAAAGTCGTGCGCCTGGCGGAATTTGGCGCCTTCGTCGAACTCTTCCCCGGCACCGACGGCCTTCTGCACATCAGCGAAATCTCCGAGCATCGCATCCGCGACGTTCGCGACGAACTCAAGCTGGGCGACCAGGTTCTCGTCAAGGTTCTGGCCATCGAAGGCAACAAGATCCGCCTCTCCCGCAAGGCTCTCATCAAGGAAGCCCGCGAGAAGCAGGCCCACAAGAAGGACGTGCCCGGCGGCGGCGCCCCAACACCGGCCCCCACCACCGAAGGCAATTAGCCAGGAGCAGCTAACCCACATTTCTCACAGCTTGGCAGAAGAGCAATGAAGTTTGTTTAAGTTGGGAGTTGCGCGATGGTTTCGCGGGGCGCTGTTGTGTAGCTGATCCGTTTTTTTGTTTTGCGTGAGAGT